>Ga0172376_10000790_pt1 | contig 40906 bp, 45 predicted proteins | sample Lak35m_FD_121114 | JGI IMG/M metagenome (GOLD analysis project Ga0172376, IMG submission 121114) | Freshwater microbial communities from Kabuno Bay, South-Kivu, Congo - kab_092012_35m | ecosystem: Environmental > Aquatic > Freshwater > Lake | place: Democratic Republic of the Congo: South-Kivu...
GCGCTGCGGCAGGCGTTCGAACGGCGCGGCTGTGGGCGAGCGTAGCGAGCCGAGCCCCCGCGCTGGGCGAAGCCCAGCTGCAAGGGGGCGTTCCGCTTCCGTGGCTGTGGACGCGAGGCGAGCGAAGCGAGCCGAGCGGCGGGGTATTTTTGTGCAAACGCGAAAGCACCCCGCCTACCCTTACGGGCAAGCGGGGCGCGGGGCGGCGATGATAGTGCGGTCAGCCTACGGGTTTGGCTGCGATCTTCCTCGAGAGGATGTCCGCTGCCGAGCGCAGAAGGATTAGGGCGTTTTGGTCATCCTCCTTCGCCAGTCGTTGCGCGAGTTTCACCAACTGGTCAGCCTTTGCGACCGTGGTGGTTGTGCGTGCTTGTCGGGCTGCACACTCGGCGGGGGCTGCTTTGATTGCATCTGCCCAAGCCGTGCTTCCAATCTTCGTACCCTTCTTGACTTTCGCCTTCATGACTGCCTCGGCGGCTACCGCTGGGTCCGAGGCTCTTCCGATGTTGGCGAGCACGGAAGCCGTTACGCTTTGCCAACCGCGAGCATCTCCCGTTTCGGCAACTTGGTACGCTCCTTCGGCGGCAGACGCATACAACTTTGCGCTAGCCTCCGTCATTCCGTTTCCGACCATTTGGGCGATACTCCAGACCCGAAAGGATGAAGCGGGCGCGGCGTCCTGGGCGGCAACGCGAGCCCAAGTGTCCTCCGTGAGGCAAGCGACTAGCGAGCCGATGAGCGACACGGAACCTTCGACATACCGGCGGCAGGCGTCCGCGAGCGCAGCGAGAATCGTGGAATCCTGCTTTGCCTGCTGTGCCGCGACCTCCTCCTTGGATGGGGGAGCGGTAACGGTGGCTGACTGGGTGCGAATCTTCATAGCGTGTAACCTTTCATCGAACATCGGCGCCGTTTCGAGTCCTCGGCGGAGTGCTTTAGATGCCCTATCGGCTGCCGTGTTCATGCGTGCATCGTAGCACGGTTTCGGGGTAAGTCAAACGCCAGTCGAAGTTTTTCCGACATTTGTGCAAGTTTTTTTTCGAGTGTGGCTAGTATTCAATACTACCGCATACGCACAATACTTATGCACTCGCGGAAAAGGTTATCGGGCGCACCCCCTCCACGACAAGGCCTACCCTCACGGAGCGGCGTGGACGGTGGTGATAGTAGTCGATCTTGTGCGCCACCTTGAGCGTGCCTAGCGGGTCGAGGGCGAGTCTGCGAAGCCCGAGACGATAGCGCAGACTGTGTGCGTTGTTGTTGCGTTGCGGGTGTGCTGCGCGGGGCAAGTGTGCGTGTCTCCATGCCAAGCCCCTGCGCTGAGCGAAGCGAAGCTGCAAAGGGGCGTACCTTCTGTTCGATGATGGACGAAAAAAAACGGGGAGGTACACACATTGGCACTTGCCTCCGAAGCGGTTGCGCGAGGGTCTACCTGTTGTGTTCCACCCTGCGTACTCTGATGCGAGTTCCAGGCGGGAGGCTGTGTGCGACGAGCCCAGCAGGGCGAGGAGCCGCGAGTATTTTTCATTTTGCCACCGATGATAGTGGACACGATTTGATGGTAGACCACGCGCGAATCCCTCAAGTGCAACCCGAACCCCCCCATGGGGGGAGCCACGCTTGGCTTGGCAATATCAAACCACTTCATATTTTTCTTCCAAAACTACGGCTTCCTACAAAACAGTCCTTAAGTCTTTCCGGATCCGGAAAATGGCGATATACTGGAACGCCAATGGAGCCTGAACCCGCCATCTCGGAAGTAGCCATCCCCGATACAAAACAGTCCTTAGCTTTCCCTCGGGAGGCGGTTTAAAGCTCCTAGGATCGGCTATAAAGCCTTTTTAGGACTCGGGGGTATCTACAGAGCCTTCGGAAGAAGAATGTCTTAAATCGAATTTAAACAGGGCTTTAGCAATGTCCAATAACTCTGGGTTACTAGAGATTAACTGAAGTATGCTTATTTCTAATATTCTTATATCCTTCTCCTTAAGCTTTATACCATAAACATCATTAATAAATTCTATAAGCTCATGTACTAGAGTACTAAAGTATACCACACCATCTAAGGTTTTTTCTAAAGTTATTGTGGGTTTAGGAAAAGAAGAATAAGAACCAAACTGATCATCTTCGCCGAAAGGACCATAAAAGATGTCGATATCGAGGGGATTCCACCTAATTTTTGTCAATCTTGTAATAGACATAAAACAAAAACCCTTAATTATTTTTTAGCTCTATTTACCGATCTATGGACAATTCTCAAGTTGGAGGGGGAGTTGTTTCGGGGGTTGCCATCTTTATGGTCGATGTCTAAAGAACTGTGCTTACGCACCCTACCCTTCCTAATCATTAACCTACGAACCTTATTCCTGCTGGCCCGGTCTTTCTTATAGGACTCTGTAGCTCCGTATTTACGGTACTCTTCTTTGTAGTTTCGGGGTTTAGGCATTTGTTTTCTTTGGTCCTAGTACATTGTTTTTAAATAAATTCATTTTTAACAGCTTCCAACAGTTCCTTAGGAATAGAGTTTTTAAGGATGTGCATAGAACGAGCCAAAGAAACAGCCTTCTTAACATCCTCCGTATTCTTTAAGTAAGCCTCATAAGCAATAATGACATCACATGAATTAGTAAGAAGCTCTGAAGTAAAGTCAGCCCAATCTTCTATTTTTAAATTTAAATCCATCTGTTGCCCTTTTTTTGTTTTTTGCCTACGGCAAACTCCATGAACCGCTCTAGCTCCAGGTCCAATAACTCTTCTTTCCGGTTGTCCATTTTGGTGCTGGCGTCTTGAGCCATGATATCTACCCAGAAGCCAATAGCCATGCTTAGAACATCAATTCTATCGTCAAAGGATAAAGCTCCTTTAGTTTTCGTAATCCTGGACATCTGCCAAAATAGACTGTAGTGCAGGGACTTATCCATTGCTCGTTTCTTGGTTGATTCGTAGTCCTCCCGAATAACCGATACGTCAACAACCAACCTGTGTTGATTTAAAACAGGCTCTAAAGTATCTATAATACGGCGTTCTTTCTGGATGTTGCTTCTAATTTCTTCTATTGTGCAAGGATATGTTTTAAGTAAATAGGGTTTTAGAAGCTCCGAAAACATACCATCGCCGAAATTAGATTCAATAATTAACTTATTAACGGAAAATTTTTTGGCTGTTTCTACCAAAGAGGACATTGTTTTTTCCGAATAACCCCCCTCAAATCCTCCAGCAGCAAGCAGATATAGATAACCGTTAAGCATCTTAACCACAGCATAGCTGGTTTCATTGTCGCCACGACCGGACGGATCAATGGCCATGACCGCGCCCTCGTAAGGAATCCAGCTGCCTTGGATATCCATTGGACCATAATATCGATCTCCATTAAACCCAACACAAGGAACATCGCGGACAATGTTATCAACATTTGCTGCCCAAATTAATTTTTCCGGTGCGTTGTCTGGATTAAGACCCAGAACAATAATATCACTAAGCTTAAGAGGATACCTATCTATATCACTAAGCGTAGAATCCAACATAAACTGCAAAGCAAACCCGGTTCTTCCGTAAGAGGCTTCGCGTTCTAATAACTCTATAGTTCCAAACCTCTTAGGATCTGTAGGATCGCCTTCCACCCCCTCTAACAACAAAGGAGCCAAACGATCCCCAAACGCATTCTTTAGACGTGTATCTGGGTATCTAGACGGCCAAATCCTAGTCTTATACCCCTTTTCGTGAAGACTGTGGTAAATACTTTGCTCTGTCTGGGGGGTTCCCAGAAACAGAATTTCTCCTGCTGGTTTTAAGACGGCTTCAAACTCTGCGATACAAGACGATAGCTTTTCTCGCATAAGGAAGGTTGCTGAGTTGTTTAAACTCTCAACGTCATCTGCAATAATAAGATCCGCACGGCTTCCTGTAATCTGGCTAGTAATACCTTTCGAAACAACCGAGGGAGCCTGGGATGGCGGAGCAGGGCCTACATCAAATGCAATTTTAGAATTTCTTTGATTCTCCTTTGGCTTAAGATGTCTGCAAATAGGTATTTCGTTGATTAACCTTAGAGTAAACGTACTAAAATCATCAGCTCTTTGTTTAGAAGCAGATACAACAAGGATGTTAATAGACGGGTCGTGAAGCAGCCTAAATACTGCGTAAGCACTTGTTAACCAGCTTTTACCAACCCCGCGAAAAGCCTGCACCACCCGCCTTCTAGGACCTTTTTGGAGATAGCTGGCAATGTCTAACTGAACATCGGTAGGCTCAGGAAGCCCCAGGTGTTCCCAAGCTAAAAACACAAAGTTTCTAAAATCTTTAAGTTTTCGCTCTAACTCATTCATGCAACTTCTTCATCAAAAGGCATAATTTTAGCCAAGTTTAATAGAGGCTCGGAAGCTTGGGGAACACAGTCAATACCGTTATCTTTTAAAAATTGACGAGCAACGTTTAAATCGGTAGAGGTTGCTTCTCCATTTTTAATCTTGTCCAACAAAGTTGTTGCTAAAACATTGTGGATTTCTTCTAATAGTTTTTTATTCATTGTCTGCTCGGAGGTAGTAGTCTTTCATGTAGTAAGGCTCTGAAGGGTTGAGTCGGACTGAACAAAAGGCCAATAAATAACACGAGACACGCAATTATTTAGAAAATCACGAGATGCCGTTGTGAATGGACTAGTTTGTGATCCTGCTCCAATCGTAAACTGGGTTATGTTAGCGGGGTTCGGTACGTTTGAACCCTTACCCGTTCCGTTTCCAAACGTCCCGTCTACGCAAGTGCCTCCGTTAACGCATAGCTTTACCGGCAATTGCAAGGTCTCCCCGCTTCCCGTTGCCTGACCGTAGGTAAATGCTGCTCTGTTAAACGTAGATCCAACGGCTGTATTAATAAAGCCGAGCCACCACCCTAAATATACGGTGTTGCTGCCAGACGCTGTAAACGTACCGAGCCAACTTCCGGGGGCATATGGGGCAGAAAACGCCATTCGATCTTGTGAACCAAACTGGCCTCGAAAATGATTGACTTGAAACGTGCCGCCAGTTGTTTGAAAATCAAAGCTAGAACTTGATATAGTTGCGCTATCTAACGCCCGGGTTACCTGACTTGCGCCCGTGGGGATCGTGCTTGACATGCCAATCCCGCTTTCCGCCTGCGGTACATACACATCAACGGCAAGACCAGAGCTGATCGTGCCGGTGTGGTTTCCAGGGCAGATTCGATATGAGTCAGAACTCGCCTGTGTGTCTGTGCGACTGATGCTTACCCGAGTCCACGCGGTTGTAGATAGACCAGTTACCAACGCTAGTAAGTAGTTACCGCTAGTTGAGGTTGCCAGCGTTACTGAATGCCCAGACTGCGATGATGCAACCCCAGCCGGAGTGTTTGATCCTTCAATCGCAATGCTTGCGGTCGTGTTTGATCCGACGCCACGCAGCCAAACACTAAAAGTACGGGAATTACCAGCGGCATTTGTTGCAAAGGTCACGAACATGCCGGTAGGAAACGTCGTTGTCGCAGCGGTGGTAATTCTCGCAGCGCTATTTGCAACACCATCCGGCCCCGTTTGTCCGTTCGCCAATGCTCCACTAGTTCCGCTACCGTTTATGTTCTGCCTTCCCCATCCACCCGCTGCGAAACCAGTCAGCACATTCGTCGCGCTCCCCTCGATGAGCAGCCCTCGCGGTGCCAGCGTGGTCGGGTCGTGATCGAAGCGGGGTTGGTCGAACTTCTCCGATGAGGTTGTCACAAGGTATGGGCCAGCGATTCCCCCGGGTTGTAATTGAAGGCCCCAAACGTACACATTTGCCGCGTTGCCAGAGCCGCCGTTTGGGATGCCCGACCGCTGATCAAGCCCGATGTCAATAAGAGTCCCGCTCGATGCGGGGGTAAACGACCCAGAAACTCGAGTCCATTCCGTACCGACCTCCTGAGTTACAGCAATACCGTTGTTTCCGTCGTTTGAGTTTACTATGCGGAGGGTTACGGTTTCTATACCGGCCACAGCGCGGACATAAATGCTTCCTGTATATTGCTGACCACCAACCACGCCATTTGTTGCAGTCTGATAACAATAACTGCTGCCACTCATGTTAAGTTGAGCAGCCGTAAGATTTCCGACAGGAGATATTACAGTCCCGGGCGGAGGAGTTGTCGGAATTATGTTATTAGGCCCGCCCCATTGCGCAGGATTTTCTGATCTTTTTGCGATGTTGCTGTTCGCCCATTGCACCTGACCGCTGCTGTTAATAAACGTGGCGTTGCCTGTCCGCGTAAACAAAATGCGGGAATCTAGAACGCCAGACGTAAAATCAAGGTCGAGCGTCCGTCCATCTCCGTCGCCAACATTTCGAAAAAAGCGTTTTAGGTGTTTATGCCGGGAATAAATAGTACGCGGTATTGTCATTGGTATTAAAAAAGATTATATGCAAAGCCCCACCACATTGAACTTCCTCCACCGGCTTGCATCGTACAAGCAACAGACGTGCAATCAAGTAAATCTACAACAAAATGCATAGGGGGGTTTACTGTCGCCACACTTCCCGCAGAAGCTACACCATTATAAATAATAGGAGAAATTCCAGGTACAGAAGCTGTTGCGAGCCCATGAGAAAAAGTAAAATAATTAAATTCTTCTCCGTTTTCCTCAAGAACAATCTTGTGGCCGTTGATTCCACCGTTCCTAGTTAGAGCAACAGACGCAAGCAAACGATGGATTCGACATATCGGACCCGCGTTCTCCACGTCCACAACGCCGCTAAGACCCCAAACCCTAAATGATGCAGTCGTGGGAGCCGCATCGGGATCGCCATTCGAAGTTCGGTCACTAATTAACGGCACAATCGAAACCGCGTTTGGGTACGAAGGGTTGGTAGCTCTATTCACATCAAAAATAAGCGAGTCTACCTGGCAAAAACCGTGGCTAAAATTGTTGGCGGTTCCGTTGCCCGCACCGGCACTAAAAGAAAGTTCTGAAGAAATAGTACTAAGCTTTGTTTTTAGCAACATGTTTTCGTGTTGCGTTGCAATAGAGCTTGTGCCAAGGTTGTGGTCGTAAATTGTTCTTGTGGGGACGTTAGGCATTATTTGTTTCCTTTAAAATAGTTTTGTAATAAAAATTAAACAAGAAGATGTAAGAAAACCTAAAACGGCGGCAACACCGTACACATAAGATTTAGAATTTTCTAATAAACGGATTCTGTTTTCGTATGTTTTTAGTCTTTCTTCGTGGGACCTGTGCATTTGCAGAAAAGCGTCAAGTTTCCCTTCCAATCTCCCAATAACCAAGATAAGTTCGGCTTCGTTATGAATGTTCATTTTTAAATATCAAAAGAGACGGCTAAAGAACAGGTTTGGAAAGAGTTGGTTTGCAACCCAGGTCCTCCTCCCAGTTCAGTCATTGCAACCCCTTTAGCAGCAGTATAAATATCTTCGTTATTACCGTTAGTCCAAAGATAATCGTAACCTGTGTATGTTCCGTCGGGCGGCGTTACACTACTGCCAACAACAAGAGTGTAAAGACGCCTAAACCCCCCGTTAAGATAGATAGGCGTATTTGCTTGACTTAATGAGACAGTTACAACCCCCGTGTTTGACATTACTTTGCCACAAGTAGGCTTTACGTCAAAATCGCCGTTTTCCATTGTCTGCATGTTATTGGGCAAGAAGTACCCCAAGTTTCCTTGCGGATTTTCAAAATGATTTACAATATCCAATACCGAATGAGATTTAAATTGCCATGTAGTTCTATTGTTTGTAACCGCAATAAAATCTGCTTGCCCAAACAGCCTAAAATTGACCTCAGAAAATTGCTCCGCGGAAGGACTGGTACCCCATTTAGGAACCTTAACTCCTGCTTCAATGTCAACTTGTCCAAACGTTCCGTATTGGTCGTTGTTCATCATTTTGAGACTATAACTGTTCATTAACATAAGGGCTCTAGTGCTGTATAAAGTCCTGGGCCTGAAAACCGGACAAACATTAGGACTTCGCCGCACCAAACCTAATTCTTGAAAATAGTCTTGAGAGTTTCCTCCTGACGAATAGTCGCCCAAATATCTCCAAGGGGCTGCCGGGCTAATTCCCCCAGTCCCTCCCCCACCGGAAACGCAAGGACCTTGGACAATAGTACCGCCGTTGCCTCCGTTAAGATACAGCCCATAAACCCAACCGTTTTGATAAAGCGCGTTGGCTGTTATAGAATTTGCGGTTTCATAATAAAAACTAACGCTAAATTTTCTACACCCTTCAGGAATTTGGATTCCGCTGTTCACGCTGGCATGAAGACCCTGGGAAAATCCTGGGGTAGCAACGATAGATTCACTTATTTCTACATTAGACGCCCACGAATCTGTGAGAGTTTCTCCGCTTCCGATACTCCAAGTCCTATTTTGGCGAGCAACGCTTACAAAATTATTCCTAATATCCGAAGGAGCCGTTACTTTTAATAAATTAGAGCAGGGGGCGTTTATGGGTTCAAAATCCGCTGCCTGGGCGCTTTCGGTTAAATTTCCAAATATAGTATTCGGTCCCGCATTATCAAAAATAAGAGCGCTAAGTTGACTGCTGTTGTTTGCGGTAAGTAAACTTAAACCAAACGTAGTACATGGCCTTTCTTGTACGTCGCCGTGATCGGATTCAGGATTGCATAAAATTTTATTTCCGGAGACGTTTTGAATTTTACTATAAGTTACGGCATCGTTAGCAATCTTAGCATTAGTTACAGCCGAGCTAGCTAATTTATCTGAGGTTACTGCCGAGGACGTAATTGTACGCTCGCTCACAGCTGAGTTGGCTAATTTAGGTTCTGTTACTGCCCCTGCCGCAATTGTTCGGGTGCTTACAGCTGAGTCGGCTAGTTTGGGTTCTGTTACCGCCGAAGCTGCAATTTTTAGGGCGCTTACAGCTGAGTCGGCTAGTTTGGGTTCTGTTACACAGCCGTCCGATAAATGAAAAGTTTCTACTTCTCCAGGCCCAAGAACTTGGCTCGATAAATCGCCAACCTCTTGGATAATGTGCAAAAGACCCTGTACGCTTTTATTTAAGTCCGCACCCGTTAAAATAGATCCATCATTAAAAACAACAATATTTCCTCTAAAATCAGATACTGTATTTGGAGTCTGTCTTACAATTGAAACAACTATACCGCTTGCGGGGGCAGTTACCAGTCTAATTTTGGGGTTAATGGTATTTAAATCAAGAAAAGTAAAATTTAGTTCCGGTTCCCCATCTAAAAATACCTTAATAAAACTTGTGCTTACATACCCATCAATTGCGGAAAACGAAAAGTCGGTTTGAGATCCGTTGGCTGTAAATTGTACAAAACTTAATGGGTCGTCGCTTAAAAGATCTTTAGTTGACATAATAGTTTTTATTCCTTAGAAAAAGTTTTATTTAAAATATGAAAGGGGGTCGTAATCTTTTTTGAGCGCCGAACCCCGTGGTTGTTCTTCCCTAAGTCCTTCCCTGAGCGCAGGCGCAACAAAAGCATCAAATACTTCTTTAACTCCTATAAGATTAGGTACAAAAGTTTGTTCTGCCTTTTTTTGCTCGGTTAGGGTCCACTCTTTACCCATGGGCCAGGAAGGAGCAATTGCGTGTATTCCGGCTCGGGATGCGTTGTCAACGGTCTCGGCTGTATTCTTAAGAAGAAGGCCGGTTGGCCCTAAGACATCAAAGATGCTTCCTTGGCGAGCCCCATAACTATAGGGGTTGCCGAAAAGAGGGTCGGGATCAACAAAACTAGTCCATACGGGATCTATAAAATAAGTGCTGATTCCGGTTTCGATAGGACCAACCCACGCTGCTTTTACAATACCAGTCGGAGACAGGTTTTCTTCCAAGGCCTCTAAGGTCTTTCTGTCCGCCCCCGCTATTTTCGCCGTTTCATAGGCAGCGTAGTTTTTGGCGGTAAGAACAATAGAGCTTAAAATTGCAACATTTAAATATTCTTTACCGACCGCCAGCGCGTCTCCATGCATGGCTCTTTGGGTGTTTGCAAGTAAGAAATTATCAACCCCCTTCAAATTAAATGTCTTGAATTGTAATAGTGTGCGGCCAAGCCACGAAAACATGTGGTCGGCAAAATCTCCGCGAGTCGGAACCGATTGAATTTTTGTATTAATAAAACGATATGCAAAATTTTCAAGCAATTTTTCTTTGAAAGGGTCGGCTTTTCCACCAAGACTAATAACCCTCGGGCCTAAGAAAGTATCTGTAACAACTCCATTTTTATTAACATAATTAATCAGGGCGTCGTACTGAATTTCCGTTATTCCCAATAAATTTAATTGAGCCGGTTTAAGCCTAAACGAAGGCTTTACGGCGTCATAGAGGTGTTGGATAAGAGTAGCGCCAGTCCACACTTGGGAAAAGCTTGTAACAGCGGGAAGCAAAGTAATATCAGAGTAGACATCGGATACTTTTGTAAGTTTTTGACCAAATTTGTCAAGCTTACCTAAACCGCTTGCTTCAAAAGAATCGGGAGTATGTCTATTTAATCTAAGAACTCGCCCCACGGCGGGAGAAAACATAGCCTCAACCATTGAAGCAGCGTTTTTATTTGTTGTAGACATTGATCGCCAATTCAACAACATTTCTTGTAAAACAGGCATTTGCTTTATCGCCGAGGATAGCCCAAGAGATCCAAACGTTCTTGCGCTTTCTGTAACGCCTGCTAACTGAAACTTTCCTCCAAACCTAAGATACGAAAGAATTCCACCAATACCTACTAGCTTATCCATAATACTAGGATTGCCCACAACAGGCTCAAATCTTAAATAACCAACTAACGAGTTTATGGCTTTTTCTTCTACAGAACCGTTTTTTAAAGTGGGTCCTAACGCATACTCGCTTTGTTGTCTTGAGCTTTTTAAGAACCCTATAATTTGATCAATTCCCGTAAATTTATCAACAGGATTACCAGCAGCGTCTTGCATTCTAACGCCGCTTCTAGTTAACAAGCTAGAAAACTCTGTTAAAAAATCAGCCTCATTAATAGCTCCCTGTACAGACGTAAAATATTTCTTTAGAACAAAAGAAAGATCGGTCTCCCTTAAATCACCAAGAGACATAGACTTTTTGCCCAAAGAGAAAAAGTCTTGAGTTAGGGGGATTTCGACTTCTCTATCGAGAATAGTTCTGTTTATTCCGAACGGAGTAGGCGATCCGCCCGTTTCTTTTAGGGGAGATGCGATTTTTTGCATTGCGGCTATAAGATCGTCATCTGTTGTCGTAAAAGGTTTTGTAACAGCATATTCAGAAAGATCTGATAAACGGTTTGCTAAGATTTTAGCGGCTTCGGCGGCGTCATCAAAAACAAACATTTGTTGACCCAGAGTAACCGTTCTCTTTCCGTCATTAGTTGTTCCAAAAGCTTTTAATAGGAGATTTTCTAAAGCTAAACGGCCTTCCGCTGTTTGTGCTAAAAATCTAATTCGATCCCACTTCCAAATCCAGGGACTATAATTTAAAATATTAGAATTTTTAAACCCCGGGATTCCCTTTTCAAAAGCCTCATTTGCAAAATACCTAAGTTCTTCTCTAATTTTCTTACCGGCATTAATAGCATTAATACTTAATCCCGTTTCTTCGCCCGTGTCTAAAAACCTTAAAACTTGTTTTTGAAATTTGTCTTCAAAAAGTGGGTCTGCCTTTTTTGCACTTATAAGGCTAGCCCTAGCCCCAAAAGAAACTTCCAGTTCGCCAGAAGCTTCTTGTAAAAGCCCCCGTTGGAACGCTCTTTCGGTTCTAGTCAGAGTTTTGTTTAACGCCTGCTGGCCCGACTCTCCAATAGTCATACCCTGAGCTGTACGCAGCCACCTAGACGCATGTTTAGACATGAATCCGACAGCTCTAATTGCAGAATTTTCGCTTCCTAAAAGAACAGCAGCTTGATTCAAATGGTCGCTTATTCCAAAAGGAAGACGGCTTCCAAACCCTTCCGATTTCGGTATGTCCGCTAAAGTAAGGCCCACCACATTTGAGTTTCCAGCAAGCCCCAACGATCTTATGGCGCTTACAGAAAAAGACAGTAAATTAATTCGTTCCAAAGCAGCATCGTAAATAGCAATTTGCCGGTCTGCTGGAACGTGTTTGTTGATAATCCTGGCCATTCCCGCTCTTATTGCGTTTTCGTCCGGCATTGCCCCAAATTGGGCTCCTTGCCTAGTCATCCTCCCCAACGAAACAGTTTCTTCCAACACCGATTTAAACAAGTCAAAAGAAATGGGTTTTGAGGATCTTGCAGAAATTTCTGAAAGCGCAGAAAACACAGGAAGTCCTTGTAATCCTGATTTATCGTTAAACCAAGCCACAAAGTTTGCGGTTCCGTTGCTTTTAAGACGAGCAAGCTCTTTACCTTCGGCGGTTAGAAGTTTGTCTCGGGCAACTGAAAATTGTTCAAACAAATTATAAAACAAAGATGTAAAATCGTTCGATTGGGGCGCCGAGCCGAATTCCAAAGATAAAGCAGCTCTTAGGTTTTGTGTCGCCGCAATCCTTGCTTCCTGGGAACCGTAAAAAATATCTTTTAAATACTCTAGTTGTTGAGCCACCGGCCTAAAAGCAGGATTTTTTACAAGCCTTCTCCCTTTTTTTGTTGTGGGGGGAACTAACCAACTGTAGGTCCACCCCGTTTGGCTATCGCCGACCCTAAAAGCATTCGATGCCAACCGTTGGGAAACACCGTCTTCAATGGCGTTTCTTAAAATTCTTCGTCCCAACACCGCGTTTATGCTGCCCCCAAGCACAGAGCCAAATAATGCGGAGTTTAAAAAATCATACGAACTGTATTCGTCTAGGGGGTCTGCTCCTGCTCTAGCCGCATCATATAAAATTGTTTCTACAGCTCCTACAGCCGCCCCGCGCGCAAATAAACCGGACCTACTCATTTTTGCTGCCAGTCCTGCGGCTTCTTCGCCTAATTTGGAAGTCTGCCAAAGACCTCTTGCGGTTGCCGATCTGGATACCAAATCAGCCATTGTTCCTATTCTCATTGACGATCCCGCCAAAGCAATAGGCAAGCTAACTTCCGAAGCAACCATGAACGAGCCAATATCGGCAGATTTTCCTAACGCGCCCGGCCCCAAAAAAGGAAAATCGGAGGAGAAAAAGCTTGTGTCGATTGTCCCATCCGCAGCCATTTCTCTAAGCCGAACTTCCATTAAACGTTCTAAATAACTGGCGTAATTAGGAGCCGAAAATAAATATTGTTGGACTTCGAAACTAAATGCAGCTGTTTCTTTTGCTATAGTTTCCGTGTTGTTGTTGGGATTGAGCGCATAATTTTTCTTGGGAAGCGGATTATTAGAAAGAGAACCAAAACTGCTTTCCCATTCCAAAACTCTTTTTTCGTTTCCGGGTATATTTAAAGGTTCCGGATTTCCCGACGACTGAATTGGAATGGTAATAAGATCGTTAATTGTTCTTGCGGCATAAGCAGGAAGTTGTCCTCCAACCAACGAATCAAGTTGTGAGCCTGCAAATCTTGCAATCTCATCGTCAAGCAATTCTCTTTTTTCGGGATCGTCTTTTAAAGAACTTTTATAAAGCTGTTCGTTTCGTTTTTGTTTCTCTAAAGAAGACAAACCCAAGCCTGTTCCTGGTGGAATATATTGTGGAACAACACCCTCATTACTTTGAGGAATAATATTGTTGTCGGTCCCTTCAGGCTGGTTTAGCATTTATTTTCCTTAAGTATGTCTTGCGTTATTCTCTTGGGGAAGGGGGAGTGTAGAGGGGAATTGCTGGCCACGTTACGTTACGATAAAATTCTCCAAACCCTCCCAGCTCCATGGTTGACATTCGAATAAACTCCACTCTTTGTGTAGAATCAAAATATAAACCTTGAAATTCTTGCAAAGTTATCGGTTTGTCTAAAACAGGAAGACCTTCAGAAGTAATAACCTGATATTTAGTTTGTCCTTCGGGTGTATCGCCAAAATTGTTTTCTGGGTAAAGCTCTACAGCCAAACTTAATTTTTTGAGACCCTTAAATTGGGGGTGGTATTTAAAAACTAATTCAACAAAACTTTTTGCTTCCGCGGCACTCGGAAAAATAGCCTTGTTTGTTTGCGCGTCTCGCATGACAAAAGCAGAAGTAAGTTCACTTGTTTTTACATAACCACCATTAATTAGAGTAAACTCCTTGTTCCATTCGTCCATTGCATTGTCTACCCATTCATCAACACTCTGATCCCACACCTCGTAGCCCCATTGGCTTGTCATGTGGAGAAACATATCTACATGCCTATCAATTAAATCTTTATTAACATCTTTTAATTTTTGATATGTTAACTGTTTAAACGCTTCTCTGTTCTCAAGGCTAAATACGGTTTTTGTGGCGTTTGTATAAACGTTTGCGCCTGCTCTTTGTAGGTCGCCCTGCACCGCCATAATAATATCTCTTTCGCTAAAATTACTACTTTTGGCTGTTCTTATTAGATTAATAGCTCTTAGAGTATAATCGTAGTTTTGGCTGCTAGATTTTGTCTGTTCAATATCTCTATTATTTAGGTTGGATAAAACGTTTACAAGACCGGAAATTACCGGATCTGTACCTGTACTTGCATTAAAATTTCTTGAATAGTTTTCAACTTCTGTAACTAAAGAGTAAAGATCAGTACCGTTACCTGTATTTATGGCGCTTACGGCTAACATAGAATAGTATTGTTCGGCTATCCTGCTTGCCATACCCCATTCGGCGGTGCCTGTTCGAATATTTCCCTGATCAATAAGGCCTCTTAATTCTTTGATCCTAGCCCTTGCCCCAGCTTTTATGGGTGCGTAAAGATTTTTCTTAACTTCTTGCTGCCGTACAGGGTCCAGCTCCGCTAGGACGGCAGACTGATCTACTATGGATTTAAGAGAATCAAACATAGGTTCGGTCGATAACACACGACCCAGATCTCCTATTGAGCTTATGGGCTTATCCAACTCTTGCAATATACCATATCCGCCCAAACTAGAAAATTCACGCGTTGCTCTATGTAAGGGGCCGCTATCCTTTGCGTCTTTTATGTTGGCTTGTAATTTATCTGCCGCTGCGGCCGTTATCTTGAATAGCTCCTCTCGCGACGCAGGAATTAAGCCGTGCTGATTTAATTCGAGATACACGGTATCTTTTAACGCGTTAACATAATTTACCTCTTCACTTGCTGCTTGATCCGGAGTCATCGATTCGTTATAAAAAACCCTGGTTGCCGCATCTGAAAGTGTATCAGTAGTTAACTGTACAAGCTCTTCAGTTTTTTGCTGAAGTGCTTGAGCAATCGCCTTCTGACCGTCTGCTCTAAGGGCGGCTTCTGTCGCTAGATTTACAGGAAGGCGCCGTATCGTGGCTTCGAGCGTTTGCATTGCAGATTCTCTTGCTTGGGGAGTATTGGGGTTTTCTCTAATTTCTCTCTGAAGTTCAGGCAACAGCCTATCAAACTCTTGTTGTTTTGCCTTAGTATGCTTTTCGTCCCCCGCTTTAATAGCACCCCATTCTTGAGCCACAGCCGCTTTTGCTTCTTGAGTGTCAAACAGTAAACCAGAGCCTAACTTTAGGTTGTTCATCAAATATTCTGCTTCTTTAGAATATTCGCCCTGTTTTCGCAACTCAATTATAGAAGAAACAATAGTTTGATTTAATATTCCTGAACCTAAAACAGCTTCCGAGCCGTCTCTTGTCCACTCTACAAAATCAGAAATACGATCATTAGTGTTGTTTTGTACTTTTAGCTCGTGTTCGTCGATTAAATTCTGTAACGGCTTTCTAAGCAGGGGCGGCGTGTTTTCCCAAGAGGCAAAATCAAGGGTTGGTTCTTCTAGATTTTGGACAAGCTCTAATACCTTAGCTTCTACGCCCCCCACGACTAAATCAAATCGTCGTTTAGTAACCTCGTTTTCGTGAGCCAAACCCAGTTGAGGAATGGCTGAATCAAAAGTTTCGTGGAAACCCCGGCTTAAAAACACAGAATCTCTAAACGTTGCTTCTTTGTTTGCAACAAAAGAAGAGGCCAAAGCATCAAAGGCGTTTCGATCTTTAAAGAATTCGGGGTTTTCTAAAGCTTGTTTGTTGTATAACTGTTGAAATTCTACCCGTGCTTTTTGTCCCTCCATAATACCGCTGGCTTCTTGGGCTCCTAAAGCTAACCAGGGATTTTCTGAAGGTTTGATTTTCCCTTCTTTAATCAAATCAATGTATGTTTTTTGATTCTGTCTTACTAAATCTTTTCCTGCCTCAAAATCTTCTTTGTTCCAATCTTCCTTGAGATTACCGGCAAGTCGTGCGGCCGAAACGGATAGATTAGAAAAAGCGTCGCTAAATTCTAAAGCCAAGCGAACTTGCTGTTCATCGTATAATTCAAGACCGGCTGTAGACGTTGTTCCCGGAGCTACATATGTGTTTACCGGTTTAGCGGAAACAATAATTGGGGGGGTGTTGTTTAAAGCCATTAGTAAATTTTCTTAGTACCCCGGCCATTGAACGGGGGTGTAAAATTGATTTCCTGAAGCAGTTGCAGAAGCGGATCCTGTTTGACCATAGCCGGAAGCAAACGGCGTTAGAGCGCCGAATACAGAAATACCAGTTGTTACGCCATTCATAATGCTGGTCCAGGGGCTTACAATAGCAGCCGGGGGCAGAGGCGACGGATAACCGCTATTGATAATAGACTGTCCTCTAGAATAAATAGCTTGAGCTTCCATAGAGGACTGTCGATAAAGGGAGCTTCTGTTTCTTTCTGCGGTTGCATCAAAGAGTCCTAGTTTAGCTTCGAATTGATTGTGCAACATGAATGCGCTGTTTCCCTCAACCCCCAAAGACGCTAATTGAGCCCGGGCTATTCCCTGAGCGGCTCGCGCTTCGTTGGTTACGCCGTAAAGCTCTCGCCTAATGGCATCGTTTTGCTGTATTCTTTGCAGGGTAAGAGCATCAACTTGGTTTGCAACGTCTCTTTCCACCCCCTCAATAGTTTGCTCATATTGTTTTTCCTGCGAGATTCGTAGTTCTTCTCTATATCTGTTTTGTTCTTGGGCAGCGTTTGCTTGTGCGTCATAAGCTACAAAGGCGCTAGAAGCACCGGCTACAACGGATCCAACAACTAACGTTCCTACTGCGGCTGCTTGTAAAGCACTAGCTCCCGCAGGCAGCAGCAGAGCCCCAAGGGGGGCAAGAAAAGGTAGGCACATTTGTTTTTTTAGTTCCTTAATCGAGCAAATTCAATAAAAGGACGTTGCTCGTATCCGAGTTTTTCTTCGATTTTGATAAATTTAAAACCAAGCCACTTAAGCCAACGAATGTGGATTAAGTTACGCTGATCCACTAGATTGTAAAGAAGCTTTGCTTTTGTTTGCATATAGTCTAGGTAAAGACCGCTTCCTTGTAAAAACTGTCGTCTATGTTTTTTAATCCTATCTGTACCCAGAAGCCATATACAGGCTGTTAAATCCGGAGGCTCTATTACAGTATACCCAAAAATAAATAGTGGTTCTTCTGTATCCGTTTCGTAAACAACAAACACCTCATCAGAAAAATTAAAACTTAAAATTAACCCCGCTAATGGAGATAGGCCCGAAAGGGCAAAAACTTCTTGCTTGTCTTCTTCCCGCATTTCTGCCGCGATTCTAGGCAAGTCTTTAAGCAAAGCTCTACGACAAGTTAAAGGCCCTTCTTTTTTTATAACATCGTTCAAATCAACCATTGTTTATCCATTAACCTTCTCTGTCGATTGAGTTTAATTGATTATACTCTACTTCGGCTTCGGCGCTTAATAATTTAAAGGGTGCGGGAGATTCGCTCTCAATAATAATTCTTACCTTTTCGTTTCTCGCGTAAACAGGAATTCTAAAAACTCCTCCAGACAAGTTTGTTTGCCCGATTAAAGAAATACCTAGATTTTCTCCTGTGTAGGGATGCACAAACTCAGTATAGCCGGTCTCAGGAACATTTAGGTCTTGAATTCTAATTCTAGCATTAAAATAAGACGTTCCCTCAAATTTTAAATTTAAATACTTAATTTGAGTTCGGCCGCCTAAGATAGAGACGTTGTTGGCAGCACCGGGAGAAGTTTTTTTCAAGTAAATAGGAGAAAATTCGTATTCCGTTTTGTATTTCAACCCAACATAAATGCTAGTGTTTGCATAATTTCCATTAACCTGAATAGTTGCGTTTGTCGCGGGGATCGTGGGAGGCGCAGGCGATTCTATCAAAGCGCTGCCGTCAACAACATTTAAAATTTCGCCGTCTTTGGTACAAACTAAATATTTTGACGCCGCGTAGTCTAACGGAACAGGAAGCTTAAAGGTTGTTCTATCTGTGTTGGCGTTGTATGTTCCTTTAATATCATAAGATCTAGAATCTAATCTAACATGCCAGGGCTTGTTTGCTTCATCAAAATTCATAGCCCCCGTTCCCATTTTAATTCTTTCGATTGTTAGAAAACTAGAGTTTTCGGTCCTGTATCGAGCCAACACAAGATACATATCGGAATCGATAAAAAATGTGTGTAAAACCCTAGCAAACGGACGTCTTGAATCTGGAAACACAAATTTAAACCACGAAGATAAAATCCTGTTTTGACCAGAATTAAAGTATTTGTACAAATAAAGGTTTCCCGAAGAAACAATAGTTACAATATTTTCTGTTGTAGTGCTGGAAATGTTGTTTGGCACTCCAGGGATTAAGGACGCAACTTCGCCCGATAAATCTACAGAAGCATAGCTTCCGTCAACGTTTACTGCGGGAATAAACTCTCGTATGCCGCAAAAGTTTCCGTTTTTGTATGGAAAGAAAACAGAGTTTGCTGATGGGGTTGGTGCGCAGAAAACAGACAAATTTTCGTAATCGCCTATAGAAGACAGGTTTGCCGTTTTGGGAGACAGAACTTCGTTCCCGATAAACAACATTTGGTTTGTGGGACTAAACGCAATAAGATCTCTATTAAACGGAGTAACAAAAGTAATTTTTCCAACCTTACTCAAGGACGATGCGGCGTCGATTGGATCGCTGTCAAAATAGTCTAAAACAGAAGTTCTGAAGAAATTGAAAAATTCAGACACTTCTGACATAATAATGTTTTCACCAGAAACAAAAACAACCCTGCTCTGATAATAAGCAAGATTAGAAATTTGGCTATCGACAAATGTTGGTGGGGGGTTGCTAAAATCGTCTCCGACCAATCGTTTGGCCCAGCTGTAAGAGTCGTAGTTGGCTCCAGCCGGAACGCTCGTACCAGGAGTAGTCCCGTCTGCATTTTTTAGGTAGAAAGTTAAATCTGACTGCCTAATTAAAATCTTGGGCATTTTTTCGGGATCTAATTCTATTAATATCCCCGGTTTAGTTGTTTCTACCCATAAACCGTTTGAAAAATCTTGGTTTTCGGCACTAAATTTAACATAGTAATCGTCAAAATCGGATTCTGGAGAAAGAAAAACTTTAACTGTGTAGTTGTTAGGAGCCGTAATAGGAAGGTCTTCAAAACTCTGAACTTCGTCTCTAATAAAAGAAGAACCGCCATCACCGAAATCGTCTTCCACAACTACAGTAAAGTTGTGTATTGTAGAGGTGAGATGGATCGTGCTGTTTACTTGTCGAGCATCAATGTCGGGTATTGCGTCTAATCCTCCGGGATGCCCGATATAACCAGAATTCTCTCCCTCTGTTAAAACCTCGGCTACAAAGGTCGTTCCCATTTCTCCGTCCAAGCGAGTATCAAACTGTATCTGTGCAGCAGTTTGATTGGCTCCGGGAACGGAAAACACGGATTCTTTAAGCCAATCGTTTTCCCAAGAGTCGGCGTCTTCTGTAACCTGAACTTTTGTTACCTTTCCTCCAGCAATAGTTACTACGGCTTTAACCGATCCTTCTCTTGGTTTTGTTCCGCTTACATACGTCAAAGTTACTGATGACGTGCCGTCAGTATAGCCGTTTCCTGCGTTTTTAATTGAGGTAGATCTTGAGATATGGGAGCAAACGTACGTTACCCCATTGCTAGTAACTTTAATTGTATGCTTTCTATTAAAATTGGCTTGTTTAATAAAAACTAATCCGGCTTTATCATACACAGCCGGAATCGCAGTAGACACCGCACCGCTTTTAAATGTAACCGTTTCTTCGGCAGAAGAGACAAAAGTAACATCTCCGATAGTTATTGCTTTTCTGCTGGTAGATTCGGCAACCGACGGAAAAGCAAGCCCGTATGTTGTCTTTCGAGTAGAATTAACTAGATCATAGATGTTATAAGTACCATCGTTAAAAATAGTTAAGAGGTATTTTTCAGATGCGTCTCTGTCGATGAAGTGGAAAAATGGAGTTTCGGTTCCCGAAAGAGCGCAAAGACTGCCGTTTGATTTGGTTAAACCGCCAATAAACTCTGTAGGAGGCCTTCTAATAAGACCCTCTACTACGGACGGAACCGCGTTCTCAATGTTTGTTGCCTTGTTGTTCTCTCGAACACTCGGGGGCTGAGAAGAAATGCCTCCTAAAAGGTTTGGTATTGAGATTGTTTTATGCAATTTAATACATCCTATAAGATCGTCTAATTAGGATTCGCCAAACATCGGGACTGTCCAACATTGAGTAATCTCCTATCTCGCCCTCATATTCGGTAAGACGGGCAAGAGCCTGCATTTCGTCCATTTGAGAAAACGAATGTTGTTTTGCCGATCCCAAAACACGATCTTGAAAGACTCGGGAAGAGCGCACAGTAATATACCTTTTTCCGATTTCAGGAATGTCCGAAAATTCCATCAAATAAACCTGGGTTGTTTTTATGGGGGCGTTAAAAGAAAATGAATTTGTTACCCTATTAAACAACCTATTTCCATTAATAACTGGGTCTACAGATGAGTTTTCTCCTTCCGTATCAACCCTGACTAAACCGGGGGGAACAAGAATATATCCACTTGATGTTTCCGGAGTCATAACAACATTGATGGCGGTATTGAAATGCCACCCGTAACTCAGCACTTCTCTTGTAATCTCTTCTAAAATACTGATAGCTGTTAGAACATCGGACCTTTGTGAGTCAAGAGAATTTACGGGGGCTTCTCCTATAGACGACATCATAGTATTAATTGCCGCTAATTTTGTAGTTGGTTCTAAAGCCATATTATATTGTTTCCAAAAATAGGGGAGAGGATGCGGGATTAACCACACCCCCTCCCCCGTAAACACAAAAACCTACAAACTTATAACAACTTATTAGGTTGTCAGCTCGAAACAGCACTCTTCCCGAAGAACGTCGTGGCCCATAGCGTACTTAGCCAAGATAAGGTGGCCAAGACGATCCATGAAGTACTCGGTTTCAACAGAAAGATCCATAAGCTTAACCGTTCCCACAGCTTCCTTTTGGAAAATGATTCCGCGTGTGGTGCTAAAGTTGACTTGACCGTATCCAACGCCGCTATCGCCGAACACATCGTTCTTGATTCGAGTCGAATTGTGTACGTTGGTAACAGTCGTTTCATTGGTGGTAGGAACATTGTTGGATTTATGAATTTGAATTCCGGCAACCGACACAATTGTTCCGCTAGCCAAGCTACCGTTACCTTCGGAGTTGTAATCCCGATTAATAACGTCGCTGCCAGCTGAGACCAGTTTGTAGTAATATTCCGGAGTAAGAACACAATGTCGGTCCTGCATTGGAACATTCTTCTCGTCCATTTTTTGGGCTGCTTGGAAAAGAGCCGAAACAATAGACGATGTCGTGCTTCCTCCACTAATTTGCGCGCCTAAGTAAACGGGGGCCTCGGTGCCAAAACGATTCTCCTCTCGACGAGCGCCTGCAATAACCGTTCGAATAAGATTGCGATCAAAGACATAAGACAAAGCACGTCCGATTTCCGTCGTATAAATAGAACGGACATCGTAGTGGTTCTTCATCTGGTCAAGATCCGCAACAAATACGCTAGAAGTAAGCACATCGTCGATTTTAATTGTTTTCTCGTTGTGCGCAAACTGCTGAACATACTTAGATGTAATGTTGGCGTTGCTGTTGAATACGGTCGTCGGACTTCCACTCGGTGCTCCCGCAGCATAAAGATCCAGTCCGCTTGAGGAGGTCAGGATGCTTTCTCCCGGCGTGTGGTAGAGGGCGTTTGCCGTACCGGTAACAGGGAACTGAGCTTCCTTGCCGCTGCTAATCGTGCGGACACGGTGCAGAGGCATCATAACATTGTTCACCTCAAAAGTAGTGATGATTTCTCCTGAAAACATTTTGAGAAACAATGCATCGTTAACGCCCCCCGGTTTACTGGGGTTTGTAAAAGCGTAATTAGACATAGTAAAAAAATTCCTTTGAAAAAACTAAATTAATGAATAAATAGATGGCAAAATAACACCGATTTAAATAGTTATCCCTCGCAAGGGGCCATAAAATCAAGGCGCTTTCTGGCTTGCCAGATGCCTAAAAAGAAAACCCCCGCAGTAGATTTCTCTACTACAGGAGTTGGGATGTAAAAAAATATAATAGTTTTATTCGGACATGTCGGCTACCCACCAACCCGCCTCAAGCCTCACCTTGTTCTGGGACTTGATTTTTGTGCCGTCCTTCTGCACAACAAATACCTTGGTTTCCACCGGTTCCGCAATCTGTACCGGCGTTCCGGGTGGAACAAGAATCACGGTACTCGCGCACCCGATCAATAAACTTACGCTTAATACCACCGGCAGTAGGATCAGCGTCTTTAGCTTCAACATTTTTGGTAGATAGCCCATAAATAAATTCCAGTAAAGCCGAAAACAAACCTTTTAATAAAGACATTATTCTTTTGTTCCGGCGTCCTTAGCAAAAATTAATCCGAGGCCAGCGATAGCCGCAGCAACAGCCGTTGTATAGTCTGGACTTGTTGTGGGATCTCCGTCAAAAATTGCGGTTAACAAAGCGCTGACAGCCGATAAAATGGCCACAATTCCGAGAACAGTTGTGTTTTTATTTTTCAATTTTATGCTCCTAAAACGTTTGAAAGTGCGACTCTTGACTCTACTTCTTTACGATATGCTGGGTCTTTATCGTATCTAGGGTCTTTCATTGCAGCCACAATTTCGGCAATGCTCTGATAGGCTCCCGACGAAGAAGCTGTGGGGGTTTGGCCGAGAACTAGGGGCTTCTTTCCGGGAACACCCGTAGACAAATGCCAACGTGATTTAAGACCATCTACCGCTAGGTTGATAGAGCTTGGGTTGCCGGATGAAACGGTTGCGTTAAAAGCTTCGATTTCCCCTTCGTCAAGGTTTTCCGCCGCCCACTCAACCATTTGACCGTAAGCCTCACGCCCCCCGACTCTGGACATAATAGTGTTGTTTTGAGCTTCTACTAAACTTTGCTGTCCCTGAATATAGCTTCTAACAAAGTTTTCTGGATAACCCAAACCAACGATTGTTTTGATAGAGTCTTCGCTGATATTTCCTGTTTCCAAAAACTCCTGGTGGAAAGGCTCTAATGCGTTTTCGGAAGGAGGCTTGGCAGCTTCTGGAATCTTGGTTCCTACTTTCCGCTCCAACTCTTTGTAAGACGTCGCCATATCTTCCGGAGTGTTAAACTTTTCGGGAAGCCAGGACGGCCTTGATCCTTCCGCCTTTGGTTCTTGCGGTTCTGGGTTACTAATAGCCGCTTCCGTTTCTTTCTTTTGGACGCTCTCAATGTAAGCCGCTTCTTTGCCAGCTTCGTTGTTTACCTCTTCGGTACTACGATTAATAACGATTTTCTGTGTTTCGCTCATTGTTGATTACCTTGATTCTGAACCATATTTCCTATTGTTTCTACTGCTTTAGGACCTGCCATTTTCAGCAGTTGTTGTCGCTGCGCCATCTGTGCTTCCTGCTGTAATTCCTGATCCGTCTTAATAAGCCCCATTGTATCAATACCTAGAGAAGCAGCGCGCCTATTTAAATATTCCCTTAGATTAACAAAATTTCCCAGGGCTTCCGGCCCCAACAGTTGGGAAATTCCACCCAAAAAGATGTCTAATCTATTAAGATCATTGCCCCTACCCAAAGCATCTATACCCGTCACAATAGTGGGGGTGATAAACTTTTTGTTCATTTTTGGCATTTTTTTCTCCTTTGTTAAACGCTCTACAATTCGATTAACAAGGGGAAGTTGGAACTCTAACGAAAGAATACTGTAAATGCCGCCTAGCTGCCGTTCGATACTTTGGGTCACCAATCGAACCTCTTCGGCTGTAACCCGTTCTGCGTTCCTAATGCTTGCTTCTGTGAGCATAAAGGCATAACTCAGCCGCTCATTGATAGAACCCATTGTCTGAAGGGCCACCGTTAAATCAGCGGCTTTCTGAGCCTGAAGCACAGTAACATCCGCTGCATTTCCTTCGATAATAGACCCGTTTAGACTTTGGGCAATTTTCTTAGCTCGCGTTGTTCCCACGGGGTTAACAAGGAACACAATCTTTGACATTACAGCTGCACTCTCAATAATGCTTTTAGATAGGCTGTCTAATGAGAATAAATCTCCAAAGTATTGTTCTACATAGCTACGCCCGTAATCTTCTCCGTCAACCCTGTGCATTCGCAAAGCAATAAACGGACTTTTTTCTTCTGGAAAAGTTGCGTAAGAATCGGGAATCAGCTTTCCGTTTATTTCTTGATAGATCTCGACCTTGTTTTTTTGGCCGACATGGCAGCAAGTGTAGAGATCGACGCTTGATTCGTATTGAGGAACATCACCAACAAAAGGCAACAGGTCTGGGCTAAGAGAAGAAATTGAAAGCTTTTCTTTTAAAATAATTTTTCTTACTTTGCCGAAACAGCATCGTTGCACAACATAGTTATCTAAGCGGAAAACCCGCATACCGCCCTCGTCCGGAAAGTGGACAAGGACGTTTCCGACAACCAACAACTGCTTGAGGGCTTCGAACAAAGAAACCCGGATTGTCTGTCCTTCAATATCCCGCATCACCAGTCTCTCCATTTCGGAAAGGCTTGTTTCTGCCTCCGTCTTTGCCTGAGGAGAAAGCGCAGCTAGGTTTTTCGACGCCTTGGGATCGATTACAAATCTAAAAAAGGGCGCGTTTGGGGGGAGAAGGGATAAAAGAAGAGCTGAAGCCAGGTTGTTTACGCCCCGAGCGCCGACAGATTGATAGGGTGTGGCGAACGAATTGGCGGACTGGTCGCCTTCGTCTGGTAACAAGTGTGGAAGCGTTAGTTTAGAACAGTCTCGACCACGGGATATATACGGGTATCTTTCTGTCTCTAACTTTAAATACTCGCTTTTTAAAGTTCCCATGATTTTAGATTACGACCGCGTTGAGCCGCCTGATGAAGACCCTCCGGATCCGGGGATGCTGACTCCATAGCCACTTTGGGGTTGAATAACAAGTCCCCTTTTACCCCTACGCTTTACGGTTTGTTCGTTTTGAACCTGGGGCTTCTTGGGGGCCGCTTGCTTACTCGGTTCTGAAAGTCGGATAATGTCCGGTCCTCTCAGATTGTATTGCGGTGGGGGAGGAGGAGGGGGGACGCTAGGACCGCCGCCGCACATTATTTAATTAACTCCATCATTGAATTTGCTCCATATAAAGGGTTTTTAAAAACACAACAACAGATCTCTGCCCAGATTTAAAGAAGATCTCGTTGACCGTTTCGGTCAAAGAAGCACATTGCTCTGGGAAGTTTTGATCTAAAAATTTTACTAATTCCTGGGTTACGATTGGAATTTTTTCGTATTCCAGTTCCTTAGAAGGCTTGTTAATCATTTTTTACAGCTTTCTTGCTTTGAATATAAGCGTACAAAATAATAACATAATTAATGACATCCAAGACAGTATCTCTAAGAGCTTCGTCCTTAACCTTAAAAGACCCCGTAGTAATAAACGTAGACAGACGTGACATTTTGTCGGTCAGACGAACCATGATACCGGCTTCTGTCGCACAAACCCCCATAGATTCGCATCGGGTAAAGTTTAGGAAGGGGTGGGTAGAGTCTTTCCCGCCGCTGTAATCGTGGTTTTTCCGTTCGGACAGAAACCTAGCCTCTTCGGTTAGTTCTCTGTGGAGGTTTAAAAGCCATTGCCTATCGGTTTTTTCGTTTTTATTTAAGTCTGTTGCGGTGTCCATAATTTAATTTCTTGTGTGTCCCAATCGTATTCGCCGGATCTAAGAATTCTAGCACAACGAGCCTGTACGAGAGCTTCGGAAGAAGTATACCCAGAATTTACATAAGCCTGCTCAACTTCTTCCCAAACACCCTTTTTTAAAATTTTGCTTGCTGTTACCGGACCAACCCCCTCAAGCCCCGGATATCCATCGGTCTTGTCTCCCATTAGAGTTTGTTTCAGAAAGAACAGATCGGCTTCTTTTTCATCAACAAACCTTCCATGATCGTCTTTGTCGGGGTTCCATAACCATCCAGGGATTCCGTTTAAATCTTTATCTTGTGAGACGATGATAGTGCTGTCGGTTTGCAGTAATCCCAGGACATCGTCTCCTTCTATCTTATCCTCACACAAAACCGTATACTTTTCTTTAAACAGCTTCTTGATGGCTGCGTACCCGCAGGGCTTTCTACAAGTTTTTCTGTGTGCTTTGTAGGGTGGGTAAATCTTTTTCCTAAAATTATCCTGGCCGGAAAAGGCAATAACGCACGTTTTTACTTTTAACTTATCCAACCAAGATTCTAAAAGAGTTTCGCTGATATGCATTGCTTCGTGGATGTTCGCATAAGCAATGTCAACATCGTCCCCAAAGCTTGCAGTAAACTCTGTAATTTTGCAAACAGAATAAACAAGGATGTCCCCGTCTATTAAGGCAGTATCAACTTTAGAGTAATCAGTCAACTCACTCTCCTGCCTCAATACATGCGTTTTCCAAAATTTTAGCTAGTCCCAAAGACCCATGTGTGCTGCTTTTAATGCAGATCTGATAGCTGTCCGAGTCGATCTTTTTATTGGTGGCAACATAACCGACAAAGGCCATCTCGGGGAATCGGTTTTTAAGCTCTTCTAACAACTCACTTGTTTCAAGATATTCAAGAGGGGTAGACATTTTTTAAATCCTTTAGTTTCTTGAGAAGCTTTACTTTTTTAGCTTTGCAGCTTTTGCTGTGTCCTAATTTACAAAACTTAACTAACGTTTCTATTTGGCTGTGCTTAACGATGCTGTACTTCTTAACCGCCTTTAGAAAGGCAAGAGCAGACGTTCCGTAAATAGACCAAACATAAACTTGCCGCTCCTTGGATTGTGTTCTTACGTTTCCTCCCCACTTTTTCTTGAGCTTAAACAGGGGATGTTTGTGTTTGTTCGTGATTTCTACCGTGGGAGAGTTCTTGAAAAAGACACAACCCTCCCCATCCAAAAACCCCGCAGAATACGCATTAATAGTGTTTCTACCCAGAGCCATTTGTGTTTCCTTTTAGTGTGTTTCTGACCAGTTCGACCCGACTCGATATGCACCGTCTAGGGGACATCTAATACTAAGAGCCCCGCTTGTCGCTTGAATGCTACTCACAGCCATTTTACCAACATCTTCAGCATAAGCGGGATGAACGCTAAATTGATACTCGTCATGGATGCTTGCGACTTGATTTACCAACACTCCACCGATCTTCAGGGCATTAAGCCTTTCCCACAGGATTATACAGGCTTGTTTCATAATCACGGCGCCTGCGGACTGGAGCAATGTGTTTAAGGCGGCGTGGGGCGAGCGTGGGTATAGGGGACGGCCATCCAACCCCTTCAAGTACCCATAAGAGTTCAATATCCTTGTCAGGTTCTTCTTGAGAACAGCGAAGGCGGGAACTCGGTTTTCAAAACTATTCCTAGCCTCCCGCCCACCCCGGGGATTGCCAAGTACATCCCCTAGCTTATTGTCTCCCGCACCGTAGATAAGAGCGTAGATAGCACCCTTAGATTTATCCCGGATTTTCTTGTGTTCGGGATTGCTTTTATCTTGCTCTTCGTTGGTTAGGCCGAACGCGATAGCGTTGGTCCAATGGATATCTCCGTTTACTAGCTGCCCGGCGTAGTCGCCTCCGTCATACTTTCCCAGATAATGAGCCAGACAGCGTAGCTCTAACCCCGAAGCATCCACCCCAACAAGACGATACCCAGGCTCCGGAAGGAATAGGGAGCGGTATTCGGCATCGGACGGGACTTGGGCTAGGTTGGGGTTGGAGTGGGTACAGCGGCCCGTAATGGCCCCGTTGGTGTTTACCCTTCCGTGTATCCGACCATTCACACAAAGCTTTAGCCAAGCCTCATCGCCTTCTGCCAATTGACCCAAACGTTTTTGTGCGGTCAGGTACCTACTTAGAATCTGGCCTTCTGGGAAGGACAGTTCGGATAGGATGGACTCGTCAATTTTTACCCTCCCATCCGGAGTAAACTCTGTGGGCTTCCAACCGTACTTCTCGATAAGTCTTTCGGCAATCTGAACCCTGCTTGCGGGATTAAACTCCTGAATCTTTTGCTTGAGCGCCCTTCCGGTTTTCGCAGAAGTACGATCTATTGTCTTTGGCGGGAATAGCGACTTCATGTCTGCTTCGATATCAACCATCTCTTTTCTTAAGGTAGCGTGGAGTAACTCGGCGCCACGGCTATCGAAACAAAAACCCGCCTCTTCCTGCTTCCGGATAATTTTTGCAAACTCCATCTCTATCTTCAAAGCCCGGTCGCTCATGGTATTCAACGAATACAGCTTGTCTTTCAGGGCTCGTACTATTTTAACGTCTTGCTTGCAGTACTCCTCCAACGAAAGGCTATAGGAATCGAATACAGGAGCGTCAAGTTTCTGCATCCCAAGCCTGGCCCCCCAAGCTTTCAGGGAGTGGCTTCCCACAAGATCGGACGAAAGCCCTGCCGCAACGTCTTCTTCTCTGATGTTTGTCTTGAGAAGGCGAGCCAGAACCAGAGTGTCCACAACTTCGGCAGTAAACTCCGCGTGGAACCCGGTTATTTTTGCTATAGCAGGCAGATCAAAGCTAATAATATTGTGGCCTACGATTGACTTAGCCGATTTTAAAAGCTCGCACCCAACCCCAAGATCAACCATCATGGGATCAGCATCATCCACCGCAACACAAAAACAATGAATACTTTTTAAGTCGCTTAAACGGGTCCAGTCTTCAATTTTGTTTGTTTCGATATCAAAATAGACAACCATTTTGTTCTTCCTTATTCGGGGTAGTTGGCGTACATTTTAAGCTTGTCTCTCAGCTTGTCAAGAGCTATATCGTGGTATTTCCTGGCTGTTGTAGCTTTAATCGGATCGTTTGGGTTCTGCTCCGAGTACTTTCTTGCTATTTCTTCCCAACAATCCTTGTCTTTTGGGACCTTAGGCAAGAGCTTGTATCCGTACTCCGGGCGCTCCCCATAACCATACTTACACACAACCGAGATTAATTGGGGGCTAACACCATATTGACGCGAAAGATCTATTTTTGTTTCGCCCCTAAGAACCTTTATTTTAATTTCTTCTACTTGCTCGTCTGTTAGAAGTCGTTTCCTCATTTTCTTCCTTCTTGTCTAGAATAACTACTGCTTTTTTCAACAACAAAAATACTTTTAACCTGACCATATCTTTAAAAAGATTGTTTTTTAGGTTTTTCTCGCAATCGACCAAATGCCTTGCGTATTTAATTACATCTAGTGCTGCCCTTTTTAGTTTTCGTTTTTCGTAGCTCATTCACATATAATACCTACATATTGCCTAGTGATGGGTCGAGGGGGACTTGAACCCCCAACCTACGGATTAAAAGTCCGCTACTCTACCAGTTGAGTTACCGACCCTAGTTATGGGGATGGTGGGACTTGAACCCACAAGGATTTTATTCCGGCAGATTTTAAGTCTACTGCGTTTGCCGATTTCGCCACAACCCCTGAAGTCAAAGATCATCGTTGCTTATTACATCGTTGTTGGGCGGTGTAATCGTTTCGAACAACCGACCCGTAGATTTGTTATAAACCAGGGTTGAAGCGATGCCTGTATCTCCTGTAAATCTGTTTTTCAAGACTCGAACAGTAAGATCGTTCGGCTGCTCTCCTTGCTGATTTCTTTCTAACCCAATTACTGCATCGGCAAGTTGGGCAATAGAGTGGGAGCCCCGCAATTGGCTTAGAGACGTGGCCACCCCTTCTTCATGGCCCCGATCAGCGTCCGGCCTTCGGAGATGCGATACAGCGAACATGGCGGCCTGCGTCTCCTCTACCAATGAACGGAGGGATGTCATAACATTATCGATCATCCTCCGCTCATCTCCGTCCCCCAACCCACTCACAACGATGGATAGGTGGTCCAGAAAAAGGTACTCGCACCCACACGATTTAATCATGTACCTCGCCCGGGCCAACAGGTTTTCCGGATCAACGGATCCAAAGTGGTCGAAAAGAACAACCTTTGAAACCGTAGCGTCAAATGCCTTTCTCTTATCCTCTTCGGTTATCCCGCGGTCTTTCCAAAAATATGTGGGAGTGCTTAGGTACACACCCATCAAGTTTCTTCCGGTCCTCTTGACGGATTCCTCCAACATTAACAGACCGACCTTTTTCCCACTCCTAATCAAGTGGCAAACAAGCTCCCTGCAAACGGATGACTTTCCAATGCCGGTTCCGCTTGTCAAAACAACAAGCTCGCCCTTGCGTATGCCCAAAAGCTTTTCGTTCAGTCCCGACCAAGGATACGGAACAGAATCGTTCTTATCCTCTTCATTGATCGTGTTCCAAAGGTCTTCGCCAAGCACAACACCATCCGGCCTGTAGGCCTTGGCAGCGTAGACAGCGTCGATGATCCTCTTGCCCTCTCCGCCAACCAAAGCTTCGTTGGCGTCCTTGAATCCTGGGATTGTTGCTATCCGGGCTTTACCGGGGGTCAGAAGCACGGCGCATTCTTTGGCCGCTTTCCTTCCCGCATCATCGTCATCAAACATGATAACGACAGTCTCAAACTTCTCCAACCATTCCAGATTGTTTTGGAAAGACTTAAGCGCACCCGCCGCACCGCTAGGTACGCTGACTACCGGCCACTTATTCCCAAAGACCTGTCCAACGGACATAGCGTCAAGCTCTCCCTCCGTTACCGTTACCATCTTCCCGCCGTCCTTCCAAAGATTCATCCCGAAAAGAGGCAGCGACTTTGCGTTGCCTAAAATCAGAAAGTCCTTGGAGGGAAAGCGAAGCTTCTGCGCGGACACCGTTCCCTCTCTGTAGTATTGAGCAATGTGAACGGCCTGGCCGTTGTATTCACCAACGCCATACTTCCAGAATATACAAGTTTCTTGGGTTAGCCCCCTTTTAAGTAAGTTGGAATACTCAACCCGAATCAGATTAGAATCTTTGTTTTCCATACAAACCACAGCGTTGTTCTCCTTTGAAGGTTCGAAGTAATTACATCCAAAACAATAACCGTGTCCGTCACTAAATCGGGCAAGGTTATCCCTGCTGTTACATTTTGGGCAGGGCTCGTGTTTTACAAACTTTGACGGCGTTGGCTCTCTCATTTCATGTTCTCCAGTTAACCTAAATTTTATGCCCTACAAAAACACCGAAACCGCTATTTTTTCCGAGGCCGAATAAACTTTCTTGACGACCAGGCGAACTATCTGAGAGTCGTCTTTCCAAACCCAACCATTTAGGGAGTCTAGCACAGCTTTCGCATAGTTGTCAACATCCCCTACGGGATAAGGATTGGACGGATTCTTCGGCTTGGTACAGTAGCAAGTTACGTTGACTTCGATAGGGCAGGATATCGGGCATTCCTTTGGTGCAACGATCTTACCGCGTAATGCGCGCATCTCCTTTCTAAACTTTTCGTACTTTTTCCCGTAGTACGCAAATCCTTTGCGACTAACCCGAGGCCTAGAAGCGGCAACGGGAACAACGGGGAAAACTATCGAACAAAGAAACTTCATGTATATTTAGTACGTTTCTTTGTTTTGCCCTTGGCCTTGCTTTTAGTCTTTTCGTTTTTGCTACAATCACAATCGCATTTCTTTTTCATTTACTTTTTACACTTTCTGTTTTTTGGACATGGGGTTTTTGATCCGCTTGGCCCGGCCCATAAATCTTTGCAGGCCCAATATCTAGCGGATAATTTGTTGGTAGCAGAATCACAGTTATGACGGGCTTTAAAAGATGCCCTAGCGCCAGGACTATAGTTATTGCCGTAACCAGTAGCGCCGTAATGAATAATTTTTTCTTGACCATTGGCGCAAGCCTTGACAACTTTCTTTTTATCGGGGTTGGGAGACTTGCGCGGCTTGTTGCAAGGCATACTGGCTTTATTTAATTTTTTCTTGGCCATGTTTTTAGAAGTCCTTTAATCGTTTACGAATTGCTTTACAAGTAAAGTTTCGTTTGATGTATCTGGTAATCTTCTGTGCCTGTTCAGCTGAACAATTAAAACTTATATCGAAAGAACTATCCATAAGGGATGTACCAGATCCCATAAAGTGCTTTGGGAACTTATCTTCTAGGGCGTGGCTTACCTCAAAGTAATTTCCTTTCTTGAATGAGAAGGAGTAATCATATTGTTTTGTTTTTGTTTTCATTGGTTTTGTTTTCATTGTTTTTGTTTTCATTGTTGAATTGTCTCACGAACGGTGGCTGCTCGGGCGCGGTGTAAGATTCCGGGAGTTCCCTCGCCTACCCACGCGCCTTCGCAGTTGAATGCCACCCACTCCTCAGCTTCATCAGAAGTCATTCCTTGACGCTCAAACACACGCACAAGCTCACGATACCCGTAAACAACCACGGGAACTTGACCACATCTAGAGATGAAACCAACAATTGCGCTGTCGCATCCGTCAAAGAATAGCGTCTTGTCGTTGTCTTCAGAAGTCCGCATCATGCGTTGCTGTCTTTGTCTTCTCCAAGAAACGGGCTTGGCTTGCTTCGGGGTCGGCCTCAAAACCAAAGGATACAAAAGAATCTCCGGGTGTAAAGGTAACCAACCGCCGGATTTGTACCGCCTTCATTCGGAGGCTTACGCCTGCGCCAACCATAGCCGTGAAATATGGAACAACCTGGAAAGCTACGCGAATCTCGCTGCCGGAACCGACAGACGGAATGGGATCATACGGACTGCCCAACGCATCATAGATAATCGGCCGTTGCGTCCAAGACTTCTTCGCATTTCCTGCCTTTGCCTTGAGCTTAAACTTAATTCTCATGGTTTTTGGAAGACCTCCCTCCATCCCCTCCTCTTCCTTGAAGGGCATTGGAGCACGCTTCAGCTTCTTCGGAGTTGCGCCCCCATGCTCTTCGCACAACGCCTGGTAACTTCGCTCTTCGCAGGTCTGAAGCGCTGCCAGGAACTTCTCCACCTCTGGGTCTTCAAGGTCTAGGCGCAACTCTACGCTGTAGACGCCGTCCTTGTCGAACTTGGTGTCGGGCTCGTTCAGGCGAGGGTACACAGCGATCCCCGTGGGTGTGGTCAGTTGCGGGAAGTTGTTTCCGTACTTTGGACTCTTCATGTTTACCATTATCTCCTTTTGCATGTACTTCAGTTGTCTTATTCAATCCTAATTGAAATAGTAGTCTGAAGTCAAAACCTTAGTTACATCCAAAGCACCATACTTTGGAACATCGGGAAGCCTACCCGAAGAGGGCAGTAGTGTCAATGTGGATTCACGAAAATTTCTAAAAATTTCTTCCGAAAAAAGTTTCACCGTGGATTGCCGTACAGCCAAAGCAACCTTTTTGTGGTCGGGAGCCAAGCACATTAGTTGGTCGTGGACAGTTCCCAGGTGATTGATTCCAAATGCCTTACACGCAAGCACCGTTTCCCCAAGAAGCCCACCGAACCCGTCCAGGGAGTGGACAAAGTTGGCTGGGCCTCCATTGAGTGCCTTGCGAAGAGATTGAACACCGTTCTCAACCCGAAGAGATAAAATTTTAGCCTTGGCTCCAACTTTGGTTGAGACGGTTATGGGATCGTAGTTTTCATACCTCATGCGAACAGGAAAACCTAGAGGAGTATTCCAAAAAGGAGTTACATCATTTTCCACCATCGCTTTTACACATTCCCTAATAAACTTCATTCCTATTTGAGCCGAGCCCACAACATCCCCAATAGACTCCCAAATAGTATTCCCTAGTAAACGGTTTAGTTGATATGTATTTATATTAGTTTGGTCTATATTATTCTTCTTTAATTTTTCTTCCAACCATTCTTTAGTGTAAGTAATACAAGAGTGTTGGGTAAGACCATATGGTAAAGTCATTGTTTGTCTTTTGGTAGCGGTTCTATCTAGACCTAGCGACAATAAAAATCTAGCGTCTTCTGTATTTAAATGTTGCAGCCGCTGAATAACTTTATCGGCTACTGATTTATATGGGTCTGCTGGCGTTTCTGAAGGGAGGACGTTGGTAGCGACTGCGGCAACCTCATCCTTCAACAACATAGAGTATATCTGGAGTCCTTGTGTTGTGGCGTCCATCCCGACTGGTAAATGCGTGACATATCCTGAACCGTTAGCCCACAAGGACGAGAGTTCTACACAAGCAGCGTAGAAAGCAAAGGGCTCATCTGCTTTTGTCCATTCCCTATGTCCCCAGGGATCTTGCGCTATTTTACAAATTAAATCTCTATTCTCCTCAACCCAAGCAACTCTCTTTTTGAATGTTTGTTTATCTAAACCAAATTTATTGGCGGAATGAATATACAGGGGTAAAGCATCGTCGTCTGTTTTAATCGGCTTACCATCAGCAAATTCTAAAATTGCTTTTGCGTAGGAGATGCTTTGTGGATTCAAAAATAACGGTAGTGGGTAGCCCCTGCCCCTAAAGTCTAGTTGATGGGGAAACCAAATGCGGTTGTGTTCCGCCATCTTCTGGGCAACGAACAAACACTTTAGAGTCAATATTCTTTGGGACTCGTATGATTCGTTTTGGAAATGGGTTTTGGCGGCTGCCTTACGCCATTGCCGCCGAGCCTCTGGATTATCGTCGATGTCAATTGGTTTGGACGGGACAAGGTCGTTATTGCTGGGCGGGAGATTGTCAAAGGTAAAACCACCGTCCCACGATTCTTTTACCAAATTTAGTGTTTGTTTGTTTATTCTCCACGGGGTATTTTGAACAAAGTTTACCGCTTCGTACACGACTGATGGTAGTGAAGATGATAGTGATTCTTGAAATTTTTTGTCTCTGGACTTGACCAGGGGTCTCGGGCGCCACTCCATAGATCCGTAGCCGCCATACCAGGGGTTGCTCCAACCAAGAGGCTTCTCGACCATTGGTAGGAATACAGGCTCTAGAGCCTCGTGGTATTCATGGCACTTGGTAACCCACTCGGTAATATCTTTGGACGGCTGTATAATACAGTATTTTCTTCCTCGCTCATTTACCTTCGTTCGTATTTCGATTATACCAGTATGTTCCGCCAACATTTCGATGAGAAGTACGCCGACCGACACCGCCTCCCTTTTAGTCCACCTATAACTAATTAGGTCTACTGCTTTTGCAGCATCACGGAGAAACCTTCGCTTTAGTTTTTGTCCAACTCGTTTGAAGGTTTTGTTTTGGATTTTCCGAATAAAGTTTGGTTCTTTTTCGGACAGGGTCTGCATTAGGATTTCGTCCTCAACCGCCCTGCCTACTTCTATTGCTGTGCTTGTTAGCCTACGCTCTTTGGAAAGACAGTCTATGACAGTTTTGGAAGTGATGACAGCGATTTTTTTGTGGCATAGTTGCGAGAGCAACGGCAAACAAGTGTGCCTTCTTCCCGCACCCTGGTTCGCCGCGCACAACCAGTTTTCTACCGCTTTAGAAAGAATGTCCGTACTGTTGTTTAGCAGCGTCCTTCCTGGTATTGTATTACTTTCAGCCCCAATTTCTGTTGCCTTCAGTTTTTTCGAGGAATACCTTTGTTTACCTAGAACAACCATCTCCTGATTTAGTTTATCTTGGCGCATAAATACAAGTATACCAACATAAAAAAACCCCCGCACCACCTTTCGGTAGCACGGGGGCAGAAGGAGAACGCCAAGTAGAGAGCCTTGGCGCCTACTATTCTAACTACACATTCGAAACCCAAGATTCATAGGTGGCAAGACCCGTAGGATCGGTCATCCTTTGGGTTAGGCACTTTTCGAATGCCAGATTCCTGCGAGCCCTATGGACAGGCTCCATGCTCTTCGCGAGGTGGGTAAACGCCGCTTGCGAAAGCCAAAAAGACAACTCTGGAGCATCGTACTTGAACGGTGGATTGGTGGTTTGGTCGTAAAAATCAAAAGCCGACTGCTTACCAAGAACACCCCTACGAACCAAATCCATCGCAAAATGAGCCAAGTTGGATTTTTCCCAACGCAAGTGCTTTAGGGTTTCCTGGCGCTCCGCATAGTAGGCTTGGTTCGCCAAGAAGTCAGTAACAACTTCCTTGCACATTTCTTCCACACGATCCCAAACCTTACCTGTGTGCTTTGCACCAAGTACCTTATCGGCGTGGATAATGCCATTGGAACAGATAAAAACTCTACGACCAAACAGCATTCTAGCCGAAATTGTTTTGTCGTAGGAGTTCATAATCGCTATAGTCCACTCCTCGCCTTGGGTGTTGACAAGGGATGAGCCTCTAACGATTCCCTCTGTAACAAAAACTGGCTTATCCTTGTGAACCATGTGGTTCACAGAAAGGAACTCGATTCCCTGATCTCCCAAAACCCGCATAGCGGTTTTGACCAAATCTTGCTGTGGAGTGAGCGTCCAGGTTCTCGTGTTTTGGGGAACTGGATACACCTCAAGAGCGGTTTCACTAATCGTAGCAAATTTTCCACTTACAGACATTACTAAATTCTCCTTTTTCTTTTTGCTTCAAAAATAAGACAGACCTCTTCGTCGAGTAGCCATAGATTTTCTTCTTGGCAATATGCCATAATGAAATCAATCTTCATGTCTCCTCGCACAAAATCTTTCTTGGCATAATACTCCAAAGCCAAGTAGAAAGAGGTGCTAACGATAAACGAACTTTTTTTCAGATAGCGGGCTCCTTTATTATGCGTTGCTATATGGGTATGCGCATCCCACCCTAGAAAGGATTAGTCCATTGGAGTGTACAAGTTATTGTCTTCTCCCCCACCAGGGGTAGGGAAGACAATGCCCGAGAGACCTCCTGCTGTGTAAACCAAAAGCAGCATTTGCAGCAGTTTCCTGTCCGATTGGTCAGTCAACAGCCAACGCGCTCCTATTTCACTCAACATAGCATCCCTGTTATTGTCCTTTACTGCAAACGGAACAGGAACATCGGGGTCAGACGCAATTTGATTGGCAACCATTTGGATAAGAATTGACAATCGGTTTTTAGTAGCCTCGTATTTTTGGGATTCAGAATGCATGGTTGAACCCCTGACTTTCTACCCATCCATTCCAAAACTCAGCATCCTCTGCCCGATCCTTTCTGAACTCCTCCAAATCAAATGGTCGTATTACAAGATTGTTTCTTGCGTCATAGGATGGGGATGAGTATTGTACGCCTTCGGGTGGAGTACACCCACCGAATCCCATCCCTCCCTCATAGTAACTGAAGTGAACCTTGTACCCCAAGGAGACAATGTACGCAATAACAGCAATCGGGGGATTCCACGCACTATTGAAAACATATGTAATCGTGGTTTCGAAACCAGTTTCGCTATTACCTTTCGGGTCTAGTTCGGATGGGGCAGTAGTAGTCCAAGACCCATCGTAATCGCCCCACTTGGTATCCCACTCTCTATTCGCCCAAGCGTACCAACCCCAATCCTCCACGCCCGTATAAGCCTTTAGATACTGGGGCATCGGCTTGAAGAAGTTACACAGGGGAGCACCTGCCGTAGCACGCCCCGAGCGGAGAGCGTCTCTATGCGTCTCTAAAGCATCAACCAACATTCTCGCCATTGCGCTCGGAAGAGTTACGATTAGTTTGTTTTGACAATGATTAGGCATTTTGTTTCCTTTCTTGGTGAGTTGAAAAATCTGTAGCACGAATGATTTCTTCTGCAAGTTTTACATAACTGATGTGCATGACGATTGACTTGGCAAGTTTGTCGTAATCAATCTCGGTGTTGGGCGGATTGACTGGCGATTCCCTTGGCAAGCCGATCATAGTCAATCTTTGGTTAGACATCTACCTTCCATCCTTCCCTTGGAGTATCTAACTTGTATTCCCTTGGAGTATCTAACAGGGAGTCGGGTTTAGTAGGAATCCGAACAACGATGTACTCAATATAAGAACCAATAGCGTTTTCGTCCTCCCCTGTTCGCGGAACAATATCGGGAATAACATCATCAAGGGTCTTGAACAACACATCCAATACAGCATTCTGATTGTCTTTACTGAGACGCTCAAACGAATCTAGCGTCAGTCGGGCGGGCGCGGAATTGGGATACTCAACCATAATGTGCGTTGCAAAGGTGTTGTAGAACCAGTAGAAATCCAAGAACGATGTTACACGAGCGTGATCAGCCCAATCATTGTTAGGTGTAGCAGGCACAAAACCCAGTTCTTTCAATTGCTGGCGGGGAGTTGTTGAAGGCGCGTGGTATCGATCCCATTCCATGATGGCATGCACAGAGCGGTCTCTGTTCTCCTGCGTTTCCGATCTCAATACGCTTGAAATAAACTCCTCTCGTTCTGCATTGCGTACTTGCCAAAAAGGGGTTTCTCGCACGCTCCACGGTTCGGTGGTTCTTTTCGACCAGTATTCCGCATACGTACTCCCAGGCATCACAAAATAATTCTCGTCGATTCTATCCTGTCTAAAAAACATTACTGTTCTCCTGCGGCTGTGCCGCTGTTTGATGAAACTGTGCTTGAAGGAAACGTTCCTTCTCGCTGTCTACGCACTAATGTACCAGAAAAAATTCTTATGTCTACTCCTAGTCAAAGATTTATCGGCAGTTCTTCCATCCTAATTGTGTGGAACAAGGATGTTGGTATCTTTCCCTTTCCTCGCAAAAGTACGATATGACCTTGGGGGTCTAGGAATCGTGCGTCTGAAATGTCGCCGTCCAATACTGGATAATTGCCGCCAAAAATATCAACCCTCCCCTTGGCTAGACACTTCTCCTTCACTTCGTTCGAAACAACGACTGCTACATTCACTCCCCGTTTTAGGGCAGCGAAACATAGCCGTGCGTTGTGTCCGCTGTAAGAAAAAGTGTAGTGAATATCTTTCCATCCGACTAGGCGACTGAACACTTTGGTGTAGTCGTATCGGATAATGGGGTAGGTATGTAACTCGGGAGCAAAGTCTTCCCAAGGAAGATCAGATAAGACGTTGCACCGTAGGGCAAGCCTCCATGATCCGTGCTTTCTAACGGCTTTATATAACTCTTGGTTTAGTTTCAGAAAGAACCTATAGGGGTTTTCGAACAGCAGTTTTGTTTTCAAAATTCGCGCTGCTCTTGTCCTTGGCATTCTACCCCTACCCGCAACCACGCCCAGGCAGGCTTCTTCGCAGAGTTTGCTCCTGTTCGGACATACTTGATATCCCGAAGATCCCGCAGGCGCAAGAGTTATCCCGTAAATGGGTATACTAGACTTTGCTAGTTTTGGATTTGCGTTGGGTGGGGTCAGTATTGTCTGCGTACCCTTCAGTTCGGAGGGATCGAACACCTGTCCGTGCCAATCTATATAGGCAGATCGTGCGGCTTCCCGTAAAGGTTTCCAACCCCAGTTTTCTTTGGTTGGATTCATTTCGGAGCCCCTCCCGCTAGTGCCTGGACTGCCCACTCCCGACCCACGACCATGCGACCACAGGGGAAAGTCTTTATGATTACTATTCCCTCGTACTTCAACAAGTCCAATGCCTGCTGTTCCGTAAGGAACTTGTTAGGTCTCAAGCCACACAACGCCGCCGCAGACCACGCACTACACCCCTCAAAAAAGTTGAGTCGAACTACATTGACATCCCAAAGCCCATCAAGGTTTTCCTCTCGTTCTACTCGCAGAATATATTCCACGATTGCAAAGGCGCCTTCGGTAGACCAGTTGCTTCTCGCATCGGAGAGAAGGTCGCTAACCATTACTAACTTGTCTATTTCCTGTTTCATTTTTTCTCCTTTCTAGTATTTAGATTTAGAAGTTGTCGATTTCAACCTCAGTACCCTGCTCGCTCCGCAGATGGCGCAAAAACGCTTCCACTTCGTTGTGTCCCCAATGAGACGGAATCATGTGTGTGTTGCAGCCCTCGGTTTCGTCCCAAGTCTCGCCGTCACTCAAAACTGTGATCAATCTTGTAGTAGTACGATATGACCTTCTTGTGTTTTTAGCATTCGATTCCTTTGCCATTTGAATCCTTCTTGACCAAGTTGTTATTGAGAACTAGGACTACGCAGTCCAGACCTTCTCTCTTGATCATGCGCCTAATGTACCACAAAAAACTTTTATGTCAATGGAAAGAAAAAAATATGTTGTAAAGTTGCTGTTTTTTTTTGGCGGCGGGTTTGGTGGGTTGGTAAGCGCGGTTATTGGTTTTAGTCGTGGCGTTGTTGTTCTACTGCGTTGGTATTTGATTTTGTATTTGGTTTTGTATTTGACGGCGGTTGGTACAGGTCGAGTGATGGTAGTGAGTTCCACCAGGGCTGTGTGGCTGTGTGGCTGTGTGGCTGTTGCGCGGCCCCGCTTGCGGGGCTGCGCGGCTGTGGGCGAGCGGAGCGATAGCGCAGCGAGCCGAGCCCCCGCGCTGGGCGAAGCCCAGCTGCAAGGGGGCGTTCCGTTGCGCGGCATAGCCGCGCGGCTGTGGGCGAGCGGAGCGATAGCGCAGCGAGCCGAGCCCCCGCGCTGGGCGAAGCCCAGCTGCAAGGGGGCGTTCCGTTGCGCGGCATAGCCGCGCGGCTGTGGGTGGGCGCGGTGTTTGCGAACGGCTTTCGAACGGCGTGGCTGTTGTTTGCGTTCGGCGCTGCGGCAGGCGTTCGAACGGCGCGGCTGTGGGCGAGCGTAGCGAGCCGAGCCCCCGCGCTGGGCGAAGCCCAGCTGCAAGGGGGCGTTCCGCTTCCGTGGCTGTGGACGCGAGGCGA
>Ga0172376_10000792_pt1 | contig 40859 bp, 5 predicted proteins | sample Lak35m_FD_121114 | JGI IMG/M metagenome (GOLD analysis project Ga0172376, IMG submission 121114) | Freshwater microbial communities from Kabuno Bay, South-Kivu, Congo - kab_092012_35m | ecosystem: Environmental > Aquatic > Freshwater > Lake | place: Democratic Republic of the Congo: South-Kivu...
CGGATCGCGGGAAATACCTGCGCTCCGACTGAGCCGAACGCGCGAGCGTCGGGCGAGAAAACCAAGGCCCGCGGCTAGTGCCGACGGCTCACATTCAGCGCAACTAATTTCTGCGATCCGTATGAGTTTGGCTGTGCCTACGTTCGAGCTGAATCGAAGTAGGACAGCTCAATGACAAGAGTCGGAGCGCTCCGTCGAGCCGGAGCACTCCAAGAAGCTGGAACAACCGCGCGAAATAGTTTGATCCTAAGACGTTGCGTAGGTTGCCGGGTGAGTCCCTCAACGGCGGTAATGGTTCGCGCTGTTACGCGACCGGAATCTTTCGAAAAGTCGATGAACGATCCGACTTTGTGCCGCCGGGGCATGGAGTTGTCGCTGCCTCGCTGTGCGCCCTCGCCAGTTGATGGCTCGACGGGACTTCCTTGGGCAAGTACCTGAGATCGACATCGAGGCTGACATGAGACTGAGCCACTGGCTGGGTCGGGTTTCTTCGCGTTTGCGCTGGTCACACCTTTTGAATCGACAAGACCGACGGCGCTGGTTGCGCACGGTGCCGACCAAGGGACGGTTCGCAGGACGCTCGGAAGGGCTTGAGCAACGACTCGTGCTCTCGGGCGTGACTGTCGAGAACGGGCAGACGTTCGGGCAGAGCGACGTCATCGCCGCTCAGCAGGTCGAGAGCTATACGCAGCAGGCCGGCGGGACATTGCAGATTGAACTCGGCGGGACCGAGGCCGGGAGGAGCTTCGATCAAGTCAATGTCACCGGCGCGGCGTCGCTCGCGGGGACCGTCGCGGTGAAGCTCATCAATGGCTTCATGCCGGAAGACGGCGACTCGTTCGACATCATGACCTTCGGCTCGCAAAGCGGGTCGTTCGATCTCGCGACCGGGCTTTTCGGCTTCGGCGACGGCGGGATGTATTTCGAAGTCGTCGAGCAGTCCGATCGGCTGCAACTCGTTGCGCGGGATCTGCCGGGGCTCCGCGCGATGGGGCTCAATGATGAGGCGGCACAACTCGGCGATACGCTCGGGATGCTCTTCAACGCGAACTACTTCGGGTTCGACACCTTCACGATCACCGCAGCGGTCGGACTCGGAGACTTCTTCGAGGCGTCGGGCACGCTCACTCTGCAGAACAGCAGCGAGACTTTGACGCTGGCTGATGGAACTAGTGTTACAGCCGACGTTGTGCGGATCGGCGGCAAAGGGCTCAAAGGCTTTGCGGGTACGAGCGGCCCGTACTTCATTGATAGCGACAACGACGGCGATATCGACGGCGATGACACTCCGAACGCTGAAGCAACGGGGCTCGCTCTTGAGGATGTCGACTTCGGGCTCGCGCTCATTGAGCCGACTGCCGGGCAGAGCAAAGTCGCGGGGCTTGAGTGGTCGGCGCTCAAAGCGACTGCTGGGAGCGCGGCGTTGGTCGGCAGTGATGATCTCACGCTCGAAACGACCAATGTGACGGTCGCTCTCAATCAGGTGAGTGGCGCCGGGAAGAATGCCGGAGCGAAGGTCGTCGACTTCTCGGCGGCTCCGCTGACCGTGCTGACGGCGCCGAGTGAGAGCCTCTCTCTCGACTTCGATGGTGCGCTGGGCGAGTTGACTCAGGCGAGCGGCAGTTTGACGGCGCGGATTACGGACAACGTTGCGATCAGCGGCGATTTCTCGCTGACGGAGTCGACGAGCACATTGGAGATTTCAGAAACCCAAATTTCAGATGGCAAAGCGGTCACGACGACCGGCACGCTGACGACTTCAGAACTGCTGATCGGCATTGCGAATGGCAAAGCCTTTGTCGGCGCCGGAGCGGACGGCGCTGACGAATTTGGCGTGCGCGTGAGCGAGGGCAGCTTCGGGCTCTTGTTCGAGAAGACCGAGAACTCGCTCGACGAAGACGCTGACACGGAGGGCTACGCGCTGGCCGGTGATGCAGCGGTGAGTCTCGTCGGCGTTGAGGGCGTCACGCTCTCGGGGCAAGTCGGGTTCCGACAGAACTCAACGGGGCATGCAGTCGATCGCGTCATCAGCGTGCCGGCGACTGAAGGCGAAGACGCCACTGAAGTCACGCTTGAGTTCGAAGAGTCCGAAAGCGAACTCGTCATCACTGGCGATGATGTGACGATCGATCTCGTCGGCGTTGCTCAACTGACGGCGGATATCAGCGCGACGCGAGTCACGACGACTATCACCGACGAGAACGGTGACGAGCACGCCACTCGCAAGCTGCTAATTGGCGCGACGGACGTCAGCGCGTTTTTGGGCGTTGATGGAAAGGGGCTTGCGCTGACCGGCGGGGAACTCGGGATCGTCGTGCTCGACAGCGGCATTGCGATGCAAGGCAAAGGTTCGGTTTCAACCGTCGGCATTGATCTGACGCTGATTGGTGATGTCGACGTGCTCGTCAATACGACGGGCGGGGCCGTTGATGAGTCGGTCTCAGTGGGCGGCAGCACGATCAACGTCAAGTTCGATGACGGCGAGCGCGTGCTGTCGATCACGCCGGGCAACTTCGATATTGGGCTCGATGGGTTCGTCGGCGATGCACTCGATCAACTCGGCGACTATCTGCATTCGGTCGAAGAAGACTTGCGCGTCACCGTCGACGATGACGGCAACGTCACGAGCGACCATCCGCTGAGCAATCTCATTCCGGGCACTGACGTCTCGATCGACGGGTTGCTCGGCATTAGCAAGCTCATGAATGCGGGCGACTTCATCCGGCACTACATCGATCCGTCGTATGAGCCCGATCTGCCGACTGTCACCTACGGTCCGCATGGCGCGACGCTGCGCGGATTGATCGACTACCTCAATGACGAATGGGTGCCGACGCTGCCGGAAGCGCTGCGCAATGGGCTCGACTTCACGCTCGATGATGCCGGGTTCAATCTCTCGTTCGATATCAGTCCGACCTATCAACAAGAGGTCGCTCTCAACTTCGGCGACTCGCTCGAACGCTACGGAGTGAAGTTCGATTCGAGCGCGACGATCGATCTCGATATCGCGGCTGACATCGACTTCGATCTCGGCGTCAATTGGGCCGACGGCACCTATCGCTTCGACATCAACAAGATCGGACTGCAAGCCACTGCGAGCGTTGATGACCTCTTGCTCGGTGCGCAAGTCGGTCCGCTGCGCGTGAGTGTCGGCAAAGACGGCGCGGAGTTCGGCGAAGTGACGGCAGCGATCGGCGGATCGGTTTCTTACGTCACCGGAGAGTTCGGCTTCACTCCGGGCGAGAACTCGATTCATGCCAATCTGCCGGTCTATGCGTCGCTTGCCGGAGTGAATCTTGCTCCTTCGGGCACGCCGCGCATCATCGCCGCTGCGGCGCTGACAGGAGCCGAAGCCGGATTCGACATTCGCACCGAGGACTTCGACAAACTGCTCGACTTCAAGAATCTCGGGATCGTTGAAGTCATTCAGATGTTTCCGGACGTCCGCGACTTCCTCGAAGAGACCGCGACGACTGACACCTTCCTAACGCAGATCCCGTTCGTGAAAGCAGGGCTCAATGAAGTGCTCAAGTTCGCGAACGCGTTCGATGAAGACGTCTATTCGAAGATTGACTTCAATCGACCGCGCGTTGATCTGCTGACGGGACTGACGGGCTCTGCTCCGAAACTGGTGCAAGAAGATCCCGATGATGAGTTGCCGCCGCAGACCTTCACATCCGCAGGCGCGTCGTTCACAAGCGACCTCAAGAACCAATCGCTCTCGATCCTCGGAACCAATGGCACGGTGCTCGCGACCTACGGCATCAAAGCTGTAACAAATGGTACAACGCTCGTGCTTGATGAAGCGGTGCCCGAAGCGATCAGCAATCAACCGTTCGTCATTCATAAGCCCATCGAGCAAATTCAGACGCTGCAAGAACTCGTCGTCGCGATCAACAACGCGAACATTCTGCCGCTCGGCTTGCAGGTCACATTCGATCCGGTTTCGCAGATCTTCACGATCCCACTCGGCTTTGAACTGGCGCTCGATCCGCTCGAAGCACCGCTTGATCTCGCCTTAGATCTCGGCGACGCGATCTCGTTGAGCACGACCTCGAAAGGTCAGATCAACGCGTCGATTCGCGGCGGCCTCGCGATCTTCGTCGATATGGACGGAGAGGTTGATCTCGGCGAGCACGGTTCGCTGACAGAGGGCAGCAAGATCCTCACAACGACGACGGACTTCTTCACATCCGACATGCAGCTTCGCGAAGTCATCATCGACAGCGAGAGCTACGTCATCGGTCGCATCATCGACGCGCAGCACGCCGAGCTGATGTCAGAAGCATTACGCGACGTTGCCGACGCCGACTTCTCGGTAAAGACCGGAGTGCAGTTCGGCATCGCGGATGCGGAGCTAGAGGGCGACGTCTCGCTCGATGTCACAGATCTTACAGTGGCTGCAAAGCTCGGCTTCCTCGGACTGACCGCCGGCGGTGCGGGGACGGGCTCGGGAGTGCATCTCGGGGCAACGGCCAGCATCTCGCTTGATCGCGATCCCGCTGCGAATAACGCCGGCGATCGCCGCTTCACGATCGACGATCTCATCGGCGGCGACGCCTTTGATGCGCTGCAATTGCAGTTCAATGGAGACGCTTACGCGCGGCTCAAAGGTTTGTCGGTCAATGCCGGAGTCGGCGGCGATTTGCCGATCGCACCGAATGCCGAAGTCGCGGTCTATGTGCAAGATCTGCTCGACATCAGCGGCGTGCAAACGGTCTACGTCAATCCGTCGCTGCCGTTCGACATCGACGCGGCAGCAACGAATGGCACTGTCGAAGCCGACAAAGTCGTCGTCGTGCTGCCGGATCTCGGAGCGGCGTTTGATTTCTCGGACGTCACGTTCCTCGACATCGTGCAGGGCGTCCGAATGGGCATCGACTTCCTCGATTCGGCGCTTGAGGATCAGCCGTTCTACAACGAGCAACTGCCGGTCATTAATCGCTCGCTCGCCGATGTCTTCGGGTTCGTTGACGAGTTCGCAGCCAAGATCGAAGCGATTGCCGAGAACCCCGCCGGAGCGCTGCAAGAAGTCGAGACGATCATCGAAGACGCGCTCGGTATCGACGACGACAACTCGCTCGACTTCAACGATCAGAAGTTCGCGCTGCGTCTCAATGGCAGCACGCTCGATATTCATCTCGGGCTCGGGGCGATCTTCTCTGACCGCTATGCCTTCGCTTTGAGACTGGGCGACTTGCTGCCGGATCTCGACGGACTCGATGTCTTGAGCGATCTCGTCAACGGCAGCGGCGCGATCACACTTGAAGCGCTCGCGCAACTCTCGATCGACGTCGGAATCAACTTCGATACCGATGAGCCCGAAGTCTTCCTCTATGACTACCGCGCCGAACGCGATGAGTCAGTGACGATTCCCGATACGACCTTTAGCGCGGTCTCGTTCGATTCAGGGAGCAGCTCGCTGAGTGAGGCGCAGTATCAAAACATCAAGACGCAATTCACGAATGCGATCAATGTCGCGAAGGCCGGCCAGCCGACGGGCACAACAGTGACGAGCATCCGTGCTTCGGTTGTCTCAGTCATCAATGACGCCAATGGCGCGGCAGCGAACACCGACAACATTCACGGTGCGGGGCAACTGCTCGGACGGCGGCAAATGGCGATCATGGCCGTGCAAGATCGGCTGAGTGCGGAACTCGGCGTTGAAGTGCTGCTACTCGCGGGCGAGCAAGTCCGCGCCGCGAACTCGACGGCAATGAATCAGACGCGCGCCTTCGAGCATGTCGAAGCAGAGATCACTGTTCCGGTCAGTGCCGATCGAGCGACAGGCACGCACTTCACATTGGGAGCGCGGCTCGCAGGGACAAATCTTGATCTCGGCTTCCGCGCGGGACCGATCGAGTTCGGAGTGAAGAACGGCTACGCGGTGCTCGACGGAGACGGCAACGCGGCGACGCGCGACTTCGCGACATTCACGGTCGCGCTCGATCAAGAGTCGAGCACTCCCGAAGACGACGGCCTCTATCACTTCGACGAGTCGCTCGCAGACAACATTCAGTTCAACCTCGCGGGACGCTTCGACGTCAACTTGCCGATCGCGCTCAGCTTCGCGGGCTTCGAGCATCAACTCAGCACGCCGCTGCGCGTGCAGACCAATCCGGTCTACGGCGATCAAGGGCTCACTCAGCTCTTCTATTCCATCACCGGTTCGGACAACGCGGGCGACGATCCGGCCTTCGTCTATAGCTACCCAGACATCGAGCAAGAGTTCGAAGATCTCGGCGGTAGCTTCTCAATCTTGGCGATGCTGAATGATCCGACGCCGGTGTTTGATGGCATCGACATTGCGCTCGGGTCCGTTGAGGACATGTTTGGCAGCGCGATCGAGTCCGACATTCCGTTGCTCGGTGACAAGCTGAAGCAAGCGGCCGCGTTCTTAGGCGGACTGCGCACGGGCATCCTCTCAGAACTGCGCGAGAAAGTTGCGGGCGACGGCAAGCTGATCGAAGTCGTGCAGCAAGGACTGTTCGATGTCTTCGGTCCCGACGGACTCGATGTGCTGCAAGACAACAATGCAGACAACTCGATGACGAAGGACGATGTCGTCATCGAGTGGAAAGACAAAGACGGCAATACGCTCGGCTCGTTCGTGCGCGGTGCGGGCTTGCCCGACGGAGAAGTCGACGCGATCCACTTTGACGTCGGACTGGGCGGCATGATCTACGGGGACGGCATCGACTTGCCGCTCGACATCAACTTGCCCGGCTTCGAGTTCAACATCGACGGCGGGCTCGCGCTCGAAATTAGTTGGGCCTATGACTTCGGCTTCGGCCTCTCGGTCAGCGACGGTTTTTACTTAGCCACTAACGCCAGTGACGCCGATCCCGAGTTCCGCTTCTCGATCAATGCTTTTCTCGACGGCACGCCGCTCGACAACACAACGACGACGGCCTTTGTCGGCACGGGCAAGCTGCTCTTCTTCAAAGCGACGATTGAAGATCAAGACCGCAATGCCGATCGCCCGGGCTTTCAACCGGGCGGCGTTGAGGGCTTCTTGTCGGTCAATTACTCGGGCAATGACGCCGGCCGTTTGACGATCAATCACATTCTCTCGCAGCCTCTTGAAGAGGTCTTCAACGTCAACTTCGGAGTCGATGCGGGGCTCAATCTCGGACTCACATTGGAGATCGACGGCGCGTCGATCATCCCGAAACTCAAAGCCGATCTCGTGATGGATTGGCAATGGGACTTCGAGAACGGGGCACAAGAACCGACGATCGCCTTAGAGCGTCTGCGCCTCGAAGTCGGCTCCGTCGTCAGAGACTTCTTGAAGCCGATCGCCGAGAAGATTGAAGGCATCCTCGGCCCCTTCCGCCCGCTCGTGAATGGACTGACGCAGCGCATTCCGGGACTCGACTTACTGCTGCCCGACGACCCGACCTTGATGGGGCTCGTCAACGTCATTCTGCAATCGCAAGGCAAGCCGAAGATCAATTGGGCCTTCGTTTGGGCGGCGAAGGACATGCTGGATCTCGTCGCTCAAGTCAACGCGATGCTGAGTGCCGACGGCGACATCTTGCTCGGCGACATTCTCGGTTTAGGCACCGCATCCGGTCCGCGCGCCGTCGAGGAAGAACTCGATCTCGGGGCGCTCTCGCCGATCTTGCGCGACGGTTTGAGCAACATTGCGAATGCCTCGAATGGCAAGAACGCACCCGGCGGAAACGGCGGTTCGTCGACCGAACGCTCGGGCTTCAAAGTCTTCGAGTATCTGACCGACATCAGTAATTGGATGAAGCTGCTGCAAGGCGGCGATGCAACGCTCTTCACTTACGAGATGCCGTTGCTCGAATTCAAAGCGGCGTTCCGCGTCAACATCCTGCAGGCGATCTTTGGCCCGGCGATCCTGCGCGTCTTCGCGTTCGGCGGTATGCGCGCGGCCGTTGATCTCGCCTTTGGCTACGACACTTACGGCATCCGCAAAGCGATCGAGACCGGCAATCCCGTTGAGGCACTCGACGGCTTCTTCATCTCGGACTTCACACTGCCGCAATTCAAAGACGGCAAGATCGTTCCCGGCACCGGCGGCGTTGATAAAGAAGAACTCTCGATCGACTTGCAGATCGGGCTCGGAGCGAGCCTCAGCCTCGGCATCATCGAAGCCGGACTGAAGGCGGGCATCGACTTCCACTTCGGCGCAGACCTGCAAGACATCGCGCGCTCGAAGCTCACGAAAGACAGCGCGGGCAATGTCACCGCCGTTGACTGGATCAGCGACGGGAAAATTCGCGGCTCTGAAATCGTGACGATGTTCGAGTACGAAGGCGGCGGCTTTAAGAACCTCTTCAACCTCAACGCACATGCGGATCTCTTCGCGTCGGTCTTCGTCGACCTCAACTTCTTCCTCGGCTCGATCAATATCATCGACATCGAACTGTTCCGCTTGAGGCTCTTCGAGTTCGCGTACAACGCGCCGCGCGTGCAGCCGTATTTGGCGCGCCAAGAAGGCTCGACGTTGCATATCAACGCCGGCCCGAACGCCGGAGCGCGGCGCTACTTCAACGTCAACGACGGTAGCGAGAAATTCATCGTCAGCGGCGACGGCGGCACGGTGAATATCGAGTTCGACGACTGGTATCAGACTTACTCGGGCGTCACGAACATCGTCGTTGATATGGGGCAGGGCGATGACACTTTCGACGCGACGCGCTTGCGCGATGTCAGCGTCAACGGTCAGGGCGGCGCCGGTAACGACAAGCTGTACTCGGGACATGCCGGCGGCACGCTCAATGGCGGTGCGGGCGATGACACTCTCACCGGAAAAGATGCAGCCGAAACACTCATCGGCGGCAGCGGAGAAGATCGGCTGACGGCAAACGGCGGTGACGATCGACTCGAAGGCGGTGACGGCGTCGACATTCTCAGCGGCGGAGCGGGCTACGACACTTACGCGTTCGCTGACAACTGGGGCGTCGATCGCTTCTCCGATCAAGCGGGCAACAACGCGCTCGACTTCGCAGCGACGACCACTCCGTTGATCGGCACCGTCGGCATGCGCGGCACCGAGTTCTATTCCGGCGAAGAGAACCGCATTCGCATCACTCGGCAGCCGGTGACGGACATCTTGCTCGGGCAGAACGACGACGTCGTCTATCTGAAAGACTTCCCCGATCGAGCCATCACCGTGCGCGATCAAGGGGGCAGCGATCAATACAACGTCACGATGGGGCGACCGACGGGCACGAAGGGGCCGGGCAGCTACGCCATCTCCGACAGCTCCGGAGCGTTCGACGAGATTCATGCCGAGCAAACCGTCTCGCAAAGCCCGCTCGTGCTCGGCAGCAATGTCGTGCTCAATGGCCGCGAGACCGTGAACTACAACTCGTCCGGCGTTGAGCGACTGACAGTGACCGGCAAAGCGGCGAACTACTCGCATGCCGACATCATCGACTTCGGCGGCAAAGTCACGCTGACGAAGCCCGAGTCCGCAACCGAGACGAACTTGCTGACGACCGGCTTACGAGTCATCGCGGACAACATTCAGTTCAACGCCCCGATCAGTGCCGCCTATCAGATTTATGAGACGCACGACGATCTCGAGCTGACGCAGCGCATCAACGTCACGAGCAACGGCTACGTCGACGCGCGAGTCTTCAGCAACGGCAGCGACATCAAGCTCCGCAACAACATCACCGTTAGCGCGGGCAATGATTCGAACGGCGGCGGCTCCGGTTCGGTGCGACTGACGGCGGTCGACGGCTCGATCTTCAATGAGACCGCGTCGACGATCAAAGGCACGGCGGCGCATGTCATCCTGAAAGCGAAGGATGCAATCGGCACACTCAGTGCGCCGATCAAGACCGAGATCAATTCGCTCAATGCGGTGACGTCGCTGCACGGAGCGGGCAACATCGTCATCAGCGAAGCCGATGATCTGCGTCTCAAGCAGCAGGGCCATTATTCGCTGCAAGAGAACCCCGGCTTCACGATCCCATCGTTCGAGATCACTCCGCAGTGGCTCATTGATGCGAACTGGGACGACGCGCTCTCGACCGATTGGCGCAACGAAGTCGTCGACGGGCACGACCTTTATGCCGTCGCGACCGGCAACGGCGATGCCGACATCACATTGCAAGCCCGCAATGCGGTCCTGACTCATCAAGACAGTCAGATTGTCGCGCGGGCAACCGGCAGCGATTTGCGTTTGAAGGCCGATGACTTTGACTTCATCGCCGGCGAGAACCGCATCATCGGCACCGGCGATTTGCTGATCCGTTCGACGCATGACGACATCAACTATCGAGTCGGTTCGGCGGGCGAGAACCGCGCGGCGGAGGATCTCACTGAGAAAGCACGCGACGGGTTCGTTGATCTCAGCGTCCGCGATATGGCCGCAATCGCCGATGACTTTACGCTCGTGACGATCGGTCATCAGAACGTCGGCAACACCATGCTGTTCGGCGACGTCGAGGACGCGCCGCAAGTCAAATACACCGGCTACGACCGACCGGATACGGCCGCGCTGCGCAACTCGACAACGTTCAAAGCCGAGACTTTCTACGTTGAAGGCGACGTTCAAGCGCCGGTCGATCGAGTCGCCTTCGAAGGCCGCCGCGCTCAGATCAATCGGCAGAACCTCCATCTGCCGCTCGGGCTGCCTGACTCGGGCGTCACCGGTCGCGAAGTCGTCTTCAACTTGACCGAGCAACTGCTTGTCGGCGGATGGATTCGAGGCACCGAACGAGTCGACATCGACGTCACGGCATCAACCGGCGAGCGGGCCTTCTATACGCCGGGCAGTCGCGTCGTCAGCGTCCGCTCGGATCTCGGCAGTCGCATTCACGGCACCGGGAGCGGCAGCGTCGTCGATATCGAGACGAGCGCCGAAATCGAGATCGCGGGCAAGATCGAAGTCAGCGGCGCGAATGCAACAGTCGACGCGCACGCCACGAGCAAGCTGACAGTGCTTGAAGGCGGGCTCGTCGTCGGTCGAGATGCGAACGCGCTGCTGTCGCTGACGGCGGATGAACTCGTTTCGACGCAACCCGGTTCGGCAGTTACTGCCGGTGCGCGCTTCGAAGACATCAACGGTGAACCGACTCCGATCAAGACGGCAGATGGCGCGGATGTTGTCATCAACTCGCCGCACGAGCTCTTCATTGGCGGTTCCGTCACATCGTCAGACGGCATGACACTCGGTGCCGGTACGCCGCGCTTCAATCACCGTGCGTACTTCCAAAACATTGCAGCAGCCGATCCGAATCATCCGCTGCTGACTCAAACGCAGTACGCCTTCTTGCTGACGGGCACGCTGACAACGCTCGCGGACGACTCGCTGCTGGCGCTTGAATCCGATAGCGACGTCATCGTGCGCGGCAACATCAATGTGCTCGGAGCGAACTCTGATCTGCGCTTGCAGTCCGATCGCTTCGTCTATGTCGAAGGCTTTATCGACGTCAAAGACGACGTGCAGATTTACGGCGGCGTCACGACCGCCGGAGTAAGTCTCAACCGCGCGAATACGCGACTGGGTAGCAGCGTCTATGTGCATGCGACGGGGCAAGTCGTCTCGCGCGATGCCGGCAGCAGCATCGATATTCGCGGCGGGCAAGACGTCGACCTCTTTGGCAAGGTCGTCTCCGGCGGCACGATTGTCGGAGACGGCGTTGACTTCACGGGACCGAGTTCAACGCTCAGCGTCCGCGCCGGTCAGCAAGTCTTCATTGATACGGGCTTGCTCGCATCGGGCACGGTCAGCGTTGCAGGCGGCGTCGCGGGAGTGACTCCCGAAGTAGCCGCCGAACTCGCGACTCCGGCAACGGAGCATCTCGGGGTCTACATCAGCACGGCGGGCGGAATCACAACCGCCGGCATGACGACCGACAACTCGGGCGGCGGCATCACGATCACAAGTCGCACCGACATTGAAGTGCTCGGCAACTTGAACGCCGGCGCCGACGTGCGGCAGACCTTCAACGCGGACGGCAACCTGATTGGCGAGATCGCGACGTACTCCGACGAGCCGGCCAGCATCGTCATCAATACTGACGGGCAAGCCTTCATCGGCGGGCACACGCTCAATAAGGCGGGCGATCTTGTGACGACCGGCGCGTATCTCCGCGCGGCGAAGTCGATCAACGTGAATGGCAAAGCGCACGCGTCCGGCAAGGCGCTCCTCGTGCATGCGGCGAGCGAACTGACCGTCAACGACAAAGCCGGTTCGATCACGCTGACGTCGGGACAAGAGGCCGACATTCTCGGCATGTTTGTCGCGGGCGGTCGCATCGACGCCATTCGCGACGCAGGCGGCAACTACATCGGACGCATCCCGGTCTACTTCGACGGTGATTCGAAAGTGACGCTGCAAGCCGCCGGGCAATTGGTCGTCGGGCAAGACGTCGTCGCGGGCAAAGAGGTCAACATCATCGGCGGTAAGGGCGTCGGTGCCGACAACGTCGGCCTCATCGTGCAGGGTTCGGGACGAGTCATCACGCATCGCGAAAACAGCGCGATCAACTTCACCGCGCCGGGCACGATCAACATTCTCCCGCCCGGTCACATCAACGAGATCGAGTCGCCCGGCTTCATCGTCACTGCCGACGGCAAGCTGACGGACGACGTCACGCTGCACATCGTCGTCGATCGCGTCGACTTCACTTACGAAGGCACGGCGACGATCACGGCGGCGGCGACTGCCGACAATACGGGCATCGCGAGTCTGCGCGACGACATTCAAGCCGCGCTGAGTAACGGCTCTTACACCGTGACTCGCTCGGACAACGCCGATCATCCGCTCGGCTCGACGGTCACGACTTTCTCGGATGACCCGACGACGACCCCCGTCGATCCCGACATCACCGTTAAGTTGAAAAATGGAAAATTCCTCTATGCGAGCCCGTATGAGATTCAAATTCTGAACGGCACGTCGAACGGCAACTTGCTCGGACTGATGTTCAATCCCGGTTCGTTGTCTTCCCATCGCATCTATGCGATCGACGCTCCGGCAACGGGCTCGGTCGTCAACTTCGGCGACCCGACCAGCGCGAGCGGCAAAGCGATCATCGGCGGCAAAGTCCGCGCGTACTCGGCGATCAACGTGCCGGGCACCGGAGCCAACGTGCCCGCCGGTCTCGAACTCGGAGTGACCGGCGTACTCGAAACGGTCAACGGCTCGATCAACCTCTATCTCGGACAGAACGGCGATATCAAAGGCGAGTTGATTGCGGGCGGCGACGGTTCCGACATCAAGCTGACGGCGGATGACTCGCTCGTCATTCGCGGTCACTTAACCGCCGACGATCAGATTGTGCTGACTGCCGGTAAGAATTCTGTCACCGGGCACGTTGACTTGCTGATCGAACCAACGAGCAAACTGCGCTCGATCGGCGGCGGCGGCTCGATCGAACTGCGCACGAAGAACGATCTCGTTGTCGACGGCATCGTCGGTCCGAACAGCAACAAGTTGAGCATCGTCGAACTCAACTCGACCGACGGCGAAGTGCTCGTCACGAAAGAGTCGGGGCAGATCTACGCCGACGCGCCGCTGCTCATCAAAGGTCAGACGATCGACATTCAAGGCGTCGTGCGACAGACGAAGCCGTCGAGCGATCTCAATGACGTCGCGGCCTACGCAAGCACGAGCTACTCGGGCTTTGCCGCCGTTGTTGATGCCGCGAAGACAGTGACGATCACCGGCGACGTGCAGACGGTCGGCTCGCTGCGGATCGACGCCGATGGCGATATCGAGATCTACAACACAACGGTCGAGAACATCGGCGACGGCAGCCGACTGGTGCTGACCGGCGGCAACGTCACGTTCGGTCGAGATGCGGTCGACGGAGACGGCAAAGCCTTCCGGCAAGGCGCGGTGCTGACCGCTCGCGATGAGATCGACATCGACGTTACCGGCACCGTCGAGATCGGCTCAGGAGTGAAGCTCGCGACGCCGGATGACAACAGCAAGCTCAGCATCAACGCCGCAACGATCAACATCGCGGGCTCAGTCTTCGCGGGCTCGAATCTCGACGGCGACTGGACCGGCATCGGAGCGGACCTTTCACTCAACGCTTCGAATTCGATCCGCTTCGGCGGCAACGGCATCGACGCGGACGGCAAGTCGATCACCGTCGGCGGCAACGCGCGAGCGACCGGCGACCTCTTCGTAGGTTGGGATTCCATCCCGACCTCTTCCTCCGCGCTCGACCCGCAACTCACCATCAACTCGCTGAGCGCCATCCGCGTCGACAGCACCGGCAACGGCGTTCTGAATCCGACGACTCCCGCGAGCATCACGATCAACGTCTCTCAAGACGCGCACATCTTCGGCACGATCGACGCTGCCGGAGCGGGAGATGACATCTCGATGACATCCGGCGAACTCATACTCGTCGACGGCATCGTCAAAGCGAACGATCAACTCAGCGTCACCGGCGGCACGGACGAGACCGGAGTCAGTCTCATGATCAATCCGCTGATCGTGCTGACGAACGAGAAGGGCGAACTCATCGACGCGAACGGCACGGTGCTCGGCGAAGACGACGAACCCGTTCGCGTTTCGGGCGGCGTGCTGACGACGGGCTACAACGGCGATATCACTCTTGCGGGCGATCAAGTGCTCGCGATCAACGGCAACGTCGGTCAGCCGCGAGCGGTCGGCAAGACGCTGATCACCGACACTGAATCCGTCACTGTCACTCGCGCCTCGCATGTCGCGGTGCTCGGTCGAGTCGAAGCGAGCACGCTGATTCGCTTCGATGCCGTCGACATCTCGATCGGACAAGACGCCGTTCTCAAGACGCGCGGCACGGGTTCGACGATTGATCTGCGAGCGACCGATGCGCTCATCACTTCCGCCGGCAAGACGAATCACGAACCCGCGCTCATCGAGTCTTTCGATCGAGTCCACTTGAAGGGCGACAGCGTCACTCTTGCCGGGCAAGTCTTTGCGAATGCGGCGGCGGGACGAGTCATCGTCAACGCCGTGCAGAACGTGACGATCTACGGCGACGTCACCGCGACGAGTGCGCTCGAAGTCAACTCGGGCATCGGAACCGATTGGACCGACGAGCAGCTCTTCGGAGTCGTCCGCGTTGTCGATCTCGGCGCGACGGCGGATGTCTTGCTCGTCGGAGCACTCAGCAGCGCGGGCACCGCGAAGATTCAAGCGGGTCGCAACATCAACGTCGAAGGCGCGGCCGGAGTCGACGGCGAGACCGTCGCTCGTCCGCGACCGATCATCACTCAGACCGAGCAAACGATTCAGGTCGTGACCGGCAGTCGGCAAGTGATGGCCGGGACGATCTATGTCCCGGAAGTAACTTTTGTGACAACGACCGTCACCGAGCAGGTCGGCACGGAAGAAGTCCGCATCGGCACGTTCTTCAACACTGCGGATGTGCGGCTCAATCAAGACGGCTACTTCAACGGCACAACGACCCGCGAGTACTTCGTCGAGAACGTCGATTACGACAACGGCTCGATCAATTGGTCGGCAACGGGCGCGACCGCTCCGGCAGACTCGAACGCGACCTTCAATCAGCTCAACGACTCGCAACGTCTCGCGGTCATTACGCAACTCGGCTATCGCCGTCTCTTCAACGTCACGTTCAGCAACCTCGAGCGCAATCAGACGATCAACGGCATCCCGACCGTCGTGCAGTGGCACCCCAGTTGGGAAGGCTCCGCAACGATGGGCGTCTACCTCATCAACGTCTCCGGTTGGGACGACAAGTTCTTGCGCATGCCCGTCGGGGCTCAAGACGACATCTTGCGAGTGGTCTCGCAAGGCGAACCGGTCTACTCGAACGAACTCGTCGGCCAATACCGCGATCACGCGCACGTCAATTACGAGCAAGACCGCTCGGCAATGGTCGACCATTACGAGTCACGTTCGATGTACGACCCCTATTCGCGGCATGCCGACGGTAATGGCTACGTCAATTGGTACGAGTACTTCAATGACGACGACAACAGCACGGCGCGCTGGTACGTCGACTACGTCTCGAACGGCACACGCGAGTTCTCGGTCTACGACGGACGCACCGGCGGCAACTCGGTCGCTTTCAATCGAGTTCCTGATTGGCAAGCGGCGTCAGGTCGCGAAGACGACAACGACATCAACGGCACTCACATCTATTCGCAGACCGGATACGACGTCACGACGGCGTCGATCACCGGTATCACGACGCATGAAACGCGCGGCCAATACGATGTTGGCTATAATCCATTTGGTTCGTATCATACTACGCAGTATTACCTTTCAAGCTACGCGACAAATCACGACGCCGCGACCCGCAACAGCTACGTCGATTGGGACAGTGACGATATCCATAAGTTCGAAGCTGCGAAACAACACATCGCTCACATTGAGAATGCCACTCAAAACACTCGTGTTGATCAAGTCGCTGCCGACAACCGCGTCTGGATCGGTGCTCGGCATCTTGTTGGAATTGGTTTCACATGGGTGCATTATCAGTACTACAGCGGTGATACGAGCTACTTCAGTCATTATTCAAGTATCAACTTGTCGGGATATACTCACTATGCATCGGGTGAGCCCAACAACGATGATGGTGAGTACGCGCTGGAGATGTACTCCGACGGTTATTGGAACGATCACGACGAAGAGCGAGACAAATACTTCGTCTATCAGGCCAACTCCTATTGGGATCCGACCCGCGTCTACGAGACCTTCACCGACTACCGCGCCAACTGGACCTCCACTTGGAACAACGTCTACGACGGTCGGCTGCAACTCGACTATCAGCTCGTCAGTAATGCGCATGACATCTACGGCTTGCGACCGAAGTTCGAGACCTTCGAAGTCACAACGAAGAACGTGCAACAGAAGGCCGTTACTCAGTGGCGCTCCGAGCCGATTGTTGAAGATCAGACAATCCTCGTGACGCAGCGCATCTACGACGCGAGCGCTCCGCAGTCCGCAGCGTCGTTCGGCGCCGACTCCGTCAACGCGGTCACGGACATCACTCTCAATGCCGGCAACGACGTCACCGTCAACGCGGTGCTCAATGCGACGGGCAAAGACAGCACGATCAACATTGATGCCGGACGCGACTTCAAACTCGAAGGCGTTGTGCCGCAAGGCGCCGCAATCGGCACGCTGCCCGCAACCGCGCAGTTGCTCGCCAATGGAGCGGTCAACATCGACGCCGGTCGCGATCTCACACTCGCCGTATCGAGCGAGATCGTCGTCGACGCCGACGGCACGGCGGATGATCTCAGCAACGTCGCGCTCGCTGCCGGTCGCGATCTGCGAGTGAGCGGTCCGATCTCCGCGCTCGGCGACGTTGTTGCAACCGCCGGTCGCAACATCGCGATCAGCAATGAAGTCAGCGGCCCCAATGGCGGAGCGACGAGCAGCATCGACTTCCGCGCCGGACGCGACGGAGTCGGCAATCTGACGGGCGACATCAACGCCTTCTTCAACAGCACGGGCAACGTGACGCTGCATGCGGGCACGACCGACGGCAACATCAATCTGACCGATGCAACGATCGCGACATCGAAGACCGGAGACATCGCGCTCATCGCGAACGGCGGTTCGGTCGCGCATGCGGGCGGCACGATCAGCGGTCACAAACTGACCGCGACCTTTGATGCCGGACTGACCGCGAACACTCTCGTCGCTCAATACGCGCTGACGTCGAACGGTCCCGGCAATGTCGATCTCAAGAATCGCGGCAACCTCGAATTCGTCGCGCCTTACTCCGGCGCAGGCAGCTTCGCGCTGACGAACTTCGGCAACGTCACGATCAGCAGCCTCACAACAACGGGCGCCGCCGGATCGAGCCCCGTCACGATCAACGCACATCCGACAACAGGCGGCGCAGGCGACCTTTCGCTCGGCACGTTCAACGTCACTGGCAACGCGACCCTCAACGCTGCGGGTGATTTGAGCCGCTCGAATTCGACCGCACTCACCGCCGCCGACGTCACTCTCAAAGCCGCAAACGCCGGTCTGACTTTGAAGACCGACGTCACCGCGCTGACTTACGACACTCGCGCGGCCGGCAATGTCTCGATCGAGAACGTCGGCACGCGCACGATGAGAATCGCCCTCAAAGTGCTCGACGGCTCCCTCACCGTCAGCACCGGCGGGACGCTCGTCGTCACCGACGCACTGAGCCTCACGAACAAAGACGCGAACGACATCTCGCTGACTGCAACCGGCGACATGCAACTCGCGCACGTCAGCGCCGGCGTCTATGCCGCAACGACCGACGCCGCGACGACGATCCGACTCAAGTACTTGAGCGCCGCGCTCCGCGCTGCCGGAGTACTCGGCGCGCAGGATGCGGATCTCACTCAGACGACCTATGCCGAACTCAATCGAGTCGCCGCGCGAACCGCGCTCATCAACTCGATTCATGCCGCCGATCTCGCCGACGTCTTCGATGATTCGCAAGAAGCCGCCGAAGCCGATCAGCAACTCGATCTCTTGCAGCCACTGACTTCGCACGGCGACGTCACGCTCGTCTCGGGCGGTAGCATCATCGAAGTCACGCCGGAAGATGCCGACGTTGATCTCGTTGCCGACGACTTCTCGATCACGACCGTCGGCGACTTCAGCAACGTCGAAGTCGCGCTCAACGACGTTCTGACCGCGACCGCTTCAACCGGCGGCGACATTCAAATCATCGACTCCGACGGCATCGGCAATCCGCTGCCGGGACTGACGACCGGCACGCTCTCGACGCCGAACGGTTCCGTCACAGTGACAACGCCGGGTTCGCTCGACGTCAGCAAAGTCACTGCCGGAGGTAGTTCTTCTGACATCCGGCTGACGGCGACCGGCGGACGACTGACGCTCAACAAAGTCGACGGCACGACAAACACCGTCGTCGCGGGCAGCGGCCTCTATCTGACGTCGGGCGAAAACATCGACATCAAGACCGGCTTCACCGCGCCGGACACCGTCAGCTTCGTCGCCTTCAACGACATCCTCACTCCGGGCACGCTCTCGCTGACGGTCAACAAAGACATTCGGCTCGAAGCCGGAGCGTCACTGCTGTTGCCCGGCACGTTCAAAGCGAACGGCGACATCACGATCATCTCGAACGCGGGCAACGTCTCGATCACCGGCAAGCTCGAAGGCAACGCGGATCCGATCGACAGCATGTCGCTCATCGCTCGCGGCAACCGCATCGAGTCCGGCCTGCATCGCGGTCGCTTCCGCTTCCAGTCGCGCGTCGACGGTCAGAATTACTACAGCACGACCGGCGAGTTCGGTTCGACGTCAATGGTCTACAACGAAGCCGGCACCGTCATCTCGCGGCCTCAAGAGTTGAAGCTGACTCCGTATCAAACAATGGAGACGACGGGCGTCAAAGATCCCGTCACGGGGCTCGAGTTCTACCGCGATCCCGAGACCGACATCCGCTACTACCGCCGCGCCGAAGACAACAAGCTCTTCTATTGGCAGGAGCAGACGAGCCCCAATCGTTATCCGTTCTCGGCCATCAACTTGCTGACCGCCGAAAACGACGTCATCTATTCAACGACCGAAGACCCGACCGCCGGCACTCTCTATCTCAGCCCGAGCGGCTCTGACTCGATCGCACTGAGCAACGTCAGCGGCCTCGATAAGAAATACACCGAAGTCACCGACGCGACGCTGAAGGCCCGCGTCGTGCCCGAGACTTACGGCAGCGTCGGCGACGGTCGCGCGTCCGGTGCGACGGTCGACATCACCGCAACGACGATGCCGTCCGTCGTCGAGAGCTTGACCCTCATCGCGCAGGGACAAGTGGCGCTCGACGACTACGTCCCCGCCGTCACGAGCAGCACCGGTTCGATCCGCTTCGTGCAGGGCGAAGACGTCATCGTCGGGAATTGGCAGGCAGACAGCGTCGAAGCATCGTCGCTCGGCGTCATCGACCCGAACGGCACGTTCCTCGGCGGCAATGTCACGCTTGCGCAGAACCCGACGCCGAGCAGCGGCACGCTCAGCGAACTCAAGTTGTCGGCACTCGGAGCAATCGCACTCGACACTTCGCTCACGGCCGATCGCGGTTTGAGCTTCACCTTCGAAACGATCACCGGTCTGCCGGGAACAATTTCTACAACCGCCGATGACGGTTATGTCGAACTGCACTCGCGCGGCGATCTCACGCTCGCGAATGATCTTCGCGCCGACGGGCACGTCACCGTCGAGTCCTTCGCCGGCGACGTCGTCATCAGCACGCGCACGATTCAAGGCGAGAGCAACTCGCTCGACGAAGTCCGCTTGCTTGCCGGGGATGACATTGTTGTGACACCGGCGCAGATCACTGCGACTTTGTGGGACATCAGCGGCGACTTCCGCATCGCGGGTTCGTCCGGTGCGACGACAACGCTCAACACCGGCAGTCTCTTGCTGCGAGGTAGGACAAACTACACCGCCGACATCAATTCCTCTTCTTACGACGTCCTCAACGTGACGGGCACGGTCGCGATCGAGACCGGAGCAACGCTGACGCTCAACGGCACGCGCTCAACGAACTTCGCGCTCATCTTCAACGACGGTACCGACCGCATGACGGGCCAGTTCGCGAACTTCCCGCTGCGTACCTATCACATGATCGGCGGCACCGAGTTCCGCGTTGTCGACGTGCTCAACGGCAACGACTTCGGCTTCGGCATTCCCGATGACCTCAACCTCGCGAATCTGCCCGCAGGCTCCGACGTCTCGATCTATATGGACGGCGAAGAGCTCGTCATCGTGCAGAACGGCGTCGAGACCTATCGCGAGCACGTCATGCTCGTTGAAGAAGTCCGCGTCGACTCGCCGGTGAATCTCATCACCAGTGCGGGCGAGAACGGCGGCACGATCAGTCTCGATCTCGGCACCGGCATGCTCACTCAGAGCAACGCCGATGAAACGAGCCCCCCGATCTTCTTCGACAATCTGGAGAGCCTCACGATCGACGGCAGCATGCTCAGCTCCGACACACTCGTGCTCGACAACAGCAGCGAGACCGACAACGAAGCGATCTCGATCACGGACGGAAAAATTACCGGACTGGGCGAGACTCCAATCAACTTCACGAACCTCGATCAGCTCATGATCGAGACCGGTTCGGGCAACGACGTCATCAACCTCAGCGGCGATCTGCCGGACATCGACCTCGATACGGGCGACGGTGCGGACGACATCACTCTCAGCGGCGACATTGATGTGCTCGATCTCACAACCGGCGACGGCAACGACGACATCAGCTTCAACGGCACCGCGACAACGATCACTCTCGAAACCGGCGACGGTGCTGCCGACATCGACCTCAACGGCGATCTCGGCACGGTCACAATTATTACAAGCAGCGGCAACGACGGGGACGACATCTCGGTCGTCGGCACGTTCTCAAAGCTCGATCTCGAAACCGGCGACGGGCAAGACGATGTCACCGTCGGCACCGACGCGAAGAACGCCGTCATCAACATTGATCTCGGCGACGACGACGCAAACGACACTCTGACCGTAATGGGCACAAGCGGCAGCAATACGGTCACCCTCAGCAACGAAGGCGACGACGGACTCAACTTCGAGCGCAGCGACGGCACGCAGATCAACGCGGCGAACGCGACCGACGACACTCTCGTCGTCGATCTCGGCGGCGGCGATGACTTCCTGCAAGTCGACTTCACGAACGGCATCGCGATTCCTGAAGGCGGACTCACCGTTCACGGCGGCGGCCAAACAACCGCGACCGGCGACATCCTCGCGGTCGACGCCTTCGGTCGAGTCATCTCGACGGTCTACGAACCCGACCGCAACACGTTCGGCAGCGGCACGCTCTACTTCAACGAAGCCAATGGCGGGCAACGAGTCATCAACTTCACCGGTCTCGAACCGACGATCGTCTCGAACGTCGCGTCCGCAATGCTCCGCACGCTCGGCAGTGCCGACGACGTCACGATCACTCCGCTCGACTTCGAAGGCGAGAACTCCGTGCTTGTCAGCGGCACCAGTGACGGCGTCGCTTTCGAATCGCTGACGTTCTACGGAGTCGACTACTTCTTGCTCGACATCGGCACGAACGACAGCGTCGGCGGTGGTAACGGAAATGACATCATCAACATCGTCGGTTCCGAGACGCTCACGATCGCCGATTCGGGCGCTGACATCGGCATCGACGCCGGCTTCGGGGCCTTAACGCTGACCGCAACCGGCAAGCTCAACGACCTCTTGATTCAAACGGGCAACGAAGCCGATTCGATGACCTTCACCGACTTCACCGCACCGCTGCTCGACATCACGAGCAACGGCGGCGCCGACATCATCACCGTCGACGGCAACGTCACAACGCTCGACATCAACAGCGGCGACGGGCACGACATCATCACACTGACCGGCGGCACAACAACGCTGACGCTCGAAGCGGGCGACGGCGACAATCTCGTCTCGCTCGACGGCGACTACACGAACGCAACGCTCAACTCCGGCAGCGGCGACGACACGATCTCCGCATCGGGCAGCAGCGAGACGCTCAGCATCACAACCGGCGCGAAGAGCGACACTGTCACGATCGACGGCACGCACGACGCGATCAACGTCTCAACCGGCGACGACACTGACGGCATCACGATCAGCTCGACCTCGAAGACAGTCTTCGTCGACACCGGCACGGGCACGGGCTTAGACAGCTTGACCGTCAGCGGCACTGCAACGAGCTACGACCTCACAACAAGTGACGGCGACAACCTCATCGCGCTCAACATCGCCTTCAGCACGCTCGATCTCGCGACGGGCAGCGGAGCCGACACCGTCACGCTCACAACGCCGTCCGCCGGAGCGACCGCAACGTTCGATCTCGGCACCGACAGCGACATCGACAACTTCACGCTCAACGCGAACGAGACTCCGAACGCGCTAACGCTCAGCGTCGAACTCGATGAAGGCGACGAACCGCTCGGCCTCTTGCTCACTCGCGCCGACGCAACCGCGCTGCACTTCCTCAACGCTGAAGACGATGCCTTTACTCTGAATCTCGCGGACGACAGCGACTCGCTCACTGTCGATTTTGCGAACGGCATCCCGTTGCCGAACGGCGGACTGACACTCAACGCCGCGTTCCCGGAAGCCGGTGCGCCGAACGACGCACTCGTGCTGCTCGGCAACGACGACGTGCTCGCCGCCGCGCTCACTCCGTCCGCCACTGCAGGCAGCGGCAACATCACTCTCGATCTCGGAACAACGCTCGGTGCGCGCAGCATCGCGTACTCGGGCATCGACCGGGCAACGCTCTCGAACGTCGACGCCGTGACGCTCACAACGCCGCTTGCCAATGACGTCGCAACGCTCACCGGATCAACGGTGCTCGACGCCGACGGGCTCTTGCTGTTCGGAGTCAGCGACGGCATCGCTCAGACGTACTACCGCTTCGTGAACGTCGACGTCTTGAATCTCGACTTCGCAACGAACGACGCGCTCAACGCCGAAGCCGGCGGCGACAGTCTCGAAATCATCGACGGTGAAGAAGGCGGCCCGACGATCGCTGCCTCGCAGACCGTGCTCAACATCTCGACCGGAGCGGGCATCGACCTTCTCAGCGTCGAAGCAACGCTCGGCACCGCAACGCTCGATACGGGCGACGCCGACGACGCTGTCGCCGTCACCGGGAGTTCGGTCACGTTGACGATCGACACAGGTAATGGAAATGACACTCTCTCGGTCGACGGCACGCAGACCGCGCTCGTCCTCGTCCTCGGTGCAGGCGACGACGCCGTACAACTCGGTCACGACCCCGATGAAGTCGTGCTGATCTTCCCGGAAGAAGGCGAAGGATTCGGTCCGAGCGGTCCGCCGCCACAACCGTTCGTCTCGACAAACACGAGCTTGCTCGGCGGCGCCGGTGCGGACTCGATCACGATCTTCGGAACGGTCGACGGAGCGTCGATCAGCACCGGCGCGGGCGCGGACTCAATGTTGTTCGGAGTGACCGCGAAGACCTTCACGCTCACAACCGACGACGACAACGAGGGCGACGACATCGACCTCATCAGTCTGCGCGGCGCGGTGACGACCGGTTCAATCTCGACGTTCGGCGGTGACGACAGCGTGCAGATCGAAGGCACGCACGGAGCACTGACCATCAACACGGGCAGCGACGCCGACTTCGTCACCGTCACCGGCGCAGCGACATCGCTCACGATCACAACCGACAGCGGCACGGACAACCTGCAACTCAACGGCGACTTCACGAACGCCGACATCTCGACCGGCGCCGACGGCGACTCAGTCACGATCAGCGGCACATCGTCGACGCTCAACCTCAACACTGCGGACGGAATCGACTTCGTGCTGCTCGACGGCACGCACGGTTCAGCAACGCTCGACACCGGAGCCGACACCGACTTCGTCACGATCTTCGGCAGCTACACAACGCTCAACCTGACGACCGGCACCGGCGACGACACCGTGAATTTCGACATCACCGGCACGACGGTCGACATCACAACGAACGCCGGTTCCGACGCGCTCTCGCTGCACGGCACGATGACGAATCTCACGCTCGACACCGGAGCCGACGCCGATCTGTTGAGCCTCACCGCAACCACTCAAACCGCCGACATCACAATGGGCGACGGCCTCGACATCGCGACGATCAACGGAGCGATCACAACGCTCGATCTCACAACCGGCGAAGGCATCGACACTCTCTCGGTCTTCAACGAACTCGGCACGGTAACAATTGATACCGGCACCGAAGCCGACACCGTCAGCGTCAACGCGACCATCAGTTCGCTCGATCTCAACACTCAAGCGGGCGACGACTCGATCAGCATCAACGGCAGCACGTTGACGCTCAGCCTCAACAGCGACGCCGGTGCCGATCAGATCGTCATCAACGGAGTGATGGACGTCATGACGATCGAGACCGGCACTGAAGCCGACGTCGCAACGATCGACGCCGAATTCACTCGTCTCGCACTCTCGATGAATACCGGAGCGGACTCCGTCGAACTCAGCACGACCTCAGCCGGAGCGACCGCAACGATTGATCTCGGCGATGACACCGACTTCGACGCGCTGACGTTTCACGGAACCGACGCGATCAACGACGTCCTCTACCGCCGCACCGGCGAAGAGGCTCCCGTCAACGGCCTCGAGATCGCCCGCGACGACGACACGATCGTCTACGCCGTCCACTTCGAAACCGACACTGTCACTCTCGACCTCGACAGCGCGGGCGACACGCTCACCGTCGACTACATCAACGGCAACCCGGTCTCGACCGGCAAGCTGTTTGTGAACGGCGAGAACCCGTCGACGTCACTCGCCGACAAGCTGCGCATTCAAGGCCGCGACGCAATCGAGACTCTGACCTATCTCTCAAGCGGCACGACATTCGGCAGCGGCACCTTCATCAGTAGCGGCGATTGGGGCACTCGCGAGATCCACTTCTCGAACCTCGAAAACCTCAGCGTCGCCGGAGTGATCGACTTCACGATCCCGACAACGAACAGCGTCGACAACATCACGCTCGCGAGCACGATCGAAGACGACACTTCCGCATTGCGTCTGACCGGCACGAGCGACGGAGTCGCGCTGACTCCGCTCAGCTTCTACGACGTTGGCACGCTGCATCTCGACCTCGCGACAAACGACGGCATCAACGAAGGCAGCGGCAACGACACTCTGACGGTCATCGACACCGAAGGCGTCGAAAGCACAGTCGGCGACGCGCTGACCGTGCTCGATCTCACAACCGGAGACGGCGCAGACATCGTCCTCATCGACGCCGCACTCGGCACCGTCTTTCTCGACACCGGCAGCGGCAACGACTCGATCACCGAATCCGGCAGCGCCGACGATCTGACAATCGCCACTCAATCCGGCGATGACACGCTGACCTTCAACGGCGACATCACCCTCTTCGCGCTGACAACCGGCACCGGCGCCGACGCGCTGACAATGCACGGCAAGCAGGGCACCTCAACGATCGACACCGGCACCGAAGCCGACTCCATCACGAGTGACGCAACGATCGCATCGCTGACGCTCGACACTCAAAGCGGCGACGACGTCATCCTCTTCAACGGCGACATCACCTTGCTCTCGATGACGACCGGCACCGGCGCGGACTCGCTGACAATGCACGGCACACTCGGAACCGCGACGATCGACACGGGTAGCGAAAATGACACCGTCACGAGCGACGCCTTGCTCGGCACGTTGAACCTCAACGCCAACACCGGCGCGGACATCCTCAATCTCCGCACGAACTCCGCGAACGCGACGCTCAACGTCGATCTCGGCAACGACTCCGACTTCGACCGCTTGACGTATCACGGCACGACAGCGGCGAACACGATGCTGCTCAAGAGCGAGACGAACGGCGTCGAAATCTCCCGCGAAGACAACACCGTCGTGCATGCGTCGCACATCGCGACCGACACGCTGCATCTCGAACTCGACATCGAGTCCGATCAACTCACCGTCGACTACATCAACGGGAACCCGGTCCCGACGGGCAAGCTCGTCATCGACGGCGAAGCCCCGACGACCGCTCCCGGCGACAAGCTGCGACTGCAAGGTCGTGGCACGATCGACGCGCTGACGTACTTGCCGAGCGGCACAACATTCGGCTCCGGCACGTATCTCCTTACCGGCAGCTTCGGTTCTCGCGAGATCAACTTCAGCAGCATCGAGACCCTCGCACTCGCCGGCATCGTCGACTTCACGATCACAACGCCGAACAGCGTCGACGACGTCATCCTCGCGAGCACGACCGAAGACGAAGTCCCCGCGATGCGTTTCAGCGGCACAAGCAACGGCGTCGAGATGAGCCCGATCTCGCTCTACGACATCACTTCGTTCCATATCGACCTCGCAACGAACGACGCCGCACCGAGCAACGAAGAGGAAGAAGTCGGAGCGGGCAACGATCATCTCGCGATCAACAGTGACCGCGCTGCCGATGAGCTACTCGCTCGCGGCCTCGCGAATCTCGAACTGCGATCGAGCCGCGCCGGAGCACTCGACACCGACGTGCTCGACATCAACGGCAAGCTCGCAGTCTCGAACGATCTCGATATCACCGACTTCAGCGACATCAACATCGACGACAACGTGACCGCCGGTCGCGACATCCATATCCGGCATGCCGACACTTTCACGAGCACCGCCGCAATCACTGCCGGTCGCGAATTGCTGCTCATCACCGACGAGTTCGACCTGCACGGCAACGCGACGATCGTCAGTCCGCTGACAACGATCGAGACCTATGAAACTGGTCGCGACATATGGCTCGGCGCGCTCAGCGACGAGCACGCCGACATCCTCGAAATCTCCGACGACGAACTGGATCGCATCACCGCGACAACGCTCCGCATCGGACGCAAGACGCAGACAACGCGCACGTCGACCGACCCCGTCACTCCCGCCGCGATCATCGACGGAGCCACAAACGGCGAGACCGGCAACATTGTCTTCGTCGGCAACGTTACGATTGATCCGAGCAAAGTCCCGACGCTGCATCTCTTCGCGGGAGAAACGATTACACAGACGGCTCCCGTTCAAGTCCGCCACTTCGCCGCGATCGCCGACCTCACGATCAACTTGCCGCTGCTGACGAACAGCGTCGATCAAACGCTCGCTCTGCATAGCGACTACGGCTTCGTGAACTTCGGCAACGACAACGGACTCGCGATCGGCACCGTCGACGCGCAGCCCGGCATCTTCGCGGGCGGCGGCGACGTCGACATCACGATCGCGCCCAAGAACGGCGATCAAGACCTTGTCGTAAGAAATACACTCCCGCTGAGCGACATCTTCGCCCGCGACGAAATCACGATCACGCTGCAAGGCGCCGAAGCCCGCTTCACGATCGAAACCGACGGACGTCTCGAATCGAAAGACCCGCTCGTCCCGAACCGCACGGGTCTCGTGCACGCGATTAGCGCCGACAATATGGATCTCAACGGCGACATCCTCGCGGTCGGTCAACGAGTCATCCTGCAACCGTTCTCCGCGAACGTCGCGTTGCAGTTAGGCCGCAGCGTCGCAAGCGATCCCGCGAACTGTCTTGACCTCAACGACAGCGAGCTTGATCGCATCGTCGCCCGCAACCTCGATCTCGGTCGCTACGACAACAAGCCCGCTGCCGACATCACCTTCAACGGCAACATCAGTCCGCAGTTCGTCAGCACGCTGCACCTCAAGACCGGCAGCAACATCAACGGAGCGAACGGCAACGTCGTCGTCAGTAACCTCGCGCTGACAACCGGCGACAACGCAACGCTGACGAATGCCGCCAATCAAATCGGCACGCTCGCCGCCAAGATCGGCCTCGACGGAACGGGCGCGTTGAACCTCGTTGATCAAAGCATCCTGACAATCGGAGACGCCGACACCTTGAGCGGCCTCACCGCAAACGGAGCGATCACGATCAGCACCCAAAACGCCTTCACAATCCGTCGAGACATCATCGCCTCGGGTGCAATAGATCTGACATCCCGCGACCGAGCAACCGACGCCGACGATCTCCTCATCACTCCGGGAGTAACGCTGCAATCAACGACCGACTCAATCGCCCTCACCATCGGCGACGACATCACCTTCCAGTCGACCGTCACCATCACCGCCGCGAAGAACATCACGCTGACAAACGGCACGACCGACGCAGACCCGACCTTCAGATCAAACTCAGTCCTCAACGCGACGCTGACTGCCGGCGGCAACGTCGTCCTCACGAACAGCAGCGGAGCGATCACGATCAACGGCACCGTTACTGCCGGCGACTCGTTGACGATCACTCAAGCGGGAGACGATCAACTCTTCACACTCGCCGCGAACTCGAAGCTCGTCGCCGCGAACATGACGACGATCACCGCTGACGACATCGAACTACTCAATGGTTCGAAAGTGACTGCAACCGGCATCGCGCTCATGCCCGCTGAACTCGGCGAGCAGATCATCATCGGAGCAACGACGCAGTCTCGCACCGACACTCTCGAACTGACCGACGCCGAACTCGACCGCCTCACCGCGAACGCCGTCCGCATCGGTCGCAAAGACGCGTCCGCTTCTGGCGACATCACGATCGAAGGCGCAGTGACAATGCTCGCCCCGACGCTGCACCTCATCACCGGAGGCAACGTCACTCAAGCAAGCGGAGTGACCGCGAAGAATCTCGCCGTCGAAGTCGGCAAGAGCATCACTCTCAACCGCGCTGACAACACTGTTGCCGGTCGTCTCGCCCTGCGAGCCGACGCCGGTCACATCGACTTCACGAGCAGTGCTGCCTTCGACATCGGTCGAGTCGATCTCGTCAACGGCGTCGCAGCGGGCGGCAACCTCCGTCTGACCGCGAACGCGACGAGTGCTGATCGAGACGTCTTGCTCGTCAACACCGGAGCAACGAACGACTTCTTCGCACTCGGCAGCATCACTGTTGTCGTGACCGGCGATGACGCGACCTTCACGACGCAGAAGGGCTCCGTCATCAAATCGGCCTCTGCCGACAAGCAGACGGTTCACTTGATCGAAGTCGACGACATCGACCTGCAAGGCACAGTCATGACGCGCAACGGCAAGCTGATCCTGCGAGCCGCACATACGAACGACGCCACTCTGCTCGGCGGCAGCGGCACGAACGCGACCGCTCAAACGTTCGAACTCAGCAACGACGAACTCCGGCGCATCACCGCGACGACGGTCGAGATTGGCCGCGCTGACTCAACGAGCAACCTCACTGTCTCCGGTCGCATCGAACCGACCGACGTGCCGACACTGCATCTCAAGAGCGGTGCCGACGTCACTGCGACGAACGGCCAATTGATCGTCGGCAATCTCGCCGTCACTGCCGGCGGAGCAGCGACCTTCACGGGCAACAACAGCGTCGGCACGTTCGCCGCGAACGCCGGAAGTCGTCGAGTTGCGAGCGTTCAATTCAACGACGTGCTCGGCCTTAATCTCGGTCCCGTCGACGGACTCAACGGAGTGACCGCAACCGACCGCATCATCGCGAGTGCTCCCGGAACGCTCGCTGTCTCCGGCGTTGTCACCGCACCATTCGGAGTACACCTCACCGCGATCGACGGCACGCGCTTCGATGCTCTCACTGTGACTGGCACGGGCTCGATCAGCAGCAATGCTGCAATCGTTCTGACAGCCGGAGATCAGCTCAACGTGCAAGCGGGCGGACGAGTCATCTCGGATCGCGGCAGCGTGACGCTCAGCAACGGCATCGCTGACTCGAAGATGTCCGCGAAGATCTGCGGCACCTGCATCGACGGCACGATCTCCGCCGCCGAGTCCGTCTCGATCACCGACGCGACCGACAACTTGCGAGTCACCGGCAGCATCACTGCCGACGCCGGAGTGACGATCACTCTGCCCGCCGACGATCGCACGGTGACGGTCTCGAAGAGCGGCACGATCGCTTCGAAGTCGTTCTTGCTGATCACCGCCGACGATCTCGAACTGCTCGCCCCGCGAGCCCTCGCTGCCGGAATTATTACACTGCGACCGACCGAAGCCGCTGACGGCATCGTGCTCGGAGCAGCAACGAACAACGTCGCCGACATGCTCGAACTGAGCGACGCCGAACTCGGTCACATCACCGCCGGAACGCTCGTCATCGGACGCAACGATCTCGGTGCCGCGAACAGCATCCGAGTCGATCAAGTCTCGCTCGACGTCAACAAAGTCACGTCGCTGCACCTCAAAGCAAAGGGCGACATCACTCAAACCGGCGGCCTGCAAACGCGACATCTCGCAGTTGAAGCCGGCGGTTCGATCGACCTGCAGAACCCGAGCAACCTCGTCACGGGCGCCGTCGCTCTCAAAGCAACGAATGGCTCAATCAACTTCCATAACGAGAACGGCTTCGAAGTTGGCACGGTCGACGGAGTCAGCGGTCTCGCAGCAAGCGGCGATCTCACCGTGACCGCACGCGGCATCGCATCGGCTCGCGAGATCCGAGTCATCAACACTTCCGCCGCTGCCGACATCGTCTCGGGCGGCACGTTGAATCTCAGCATCAGCGGAGCCGACAGCGCGATCAACGTGCAGAGCGGAGCGATCATCCGCTCGACCTCAACGACCGCTCGCTCGCACGTCTTCACTGCCGACGAGATCGAACTCGCCGGAGTGATCGAAGCCGTCGGTCACTCCGTGACGCTCGCGACGAGTAGCGTGAATCAGAAGATCGCCCTCGGCAGCAACGCGAGCACCGCCGGTTCGCTCGACCTGAGTGCCGCCGAACTCGACCGCATCAACGCCGCCACAATCCGAGTGGGCCGCAACGACGGAGCAGCCCCGTCCGGAGCAATCACTCTCAGCAATCAAGTAGCCCCGCTCTTCGCGACGACCCTGCATCTCATCACCGGCGCGAACATCGACGGCACGAACGGCAGCATCATCGAGACTCGTCTCGCCGTGACGGCGGGCACCGCCGTGAACTTAACCTCGCTCAACAACCGAGTGTCCGAGTTCGCCGGAACCGTCGCGACGAAGCAAGCTCTGCGACTCAACAGCGCTCAACCGCTCGCGATCACAACGGTCGACGGAGTCAGCGGCCTCACTTCAGTGGGCGACATCTCCGCAACCGCAACGGGCAATCTCACCGCGACATCCGCCGTCCTCTCACAGCAAGGCAACATTGCTCTGACCGCCGATCGAGGTCACATCGTCCTCACCGCTCCGGTCACCGCACCAGTCGGACAAGTAGCCCTCACCGTTCGCGGCAACGGAGTCGCGATGAATCAGCAAACGGTCGCGCCCTACACAATCACCGCGCTCTCAACCGTCGGTCCGAAAGTGGTGCTCGTCGGCACGAACCGCCTGCTGACCTCAACGAACTCGGGGCTGCACGTTGAAGGCTCTGCACCAACAAACGAGATGAAGCAGACGCTCGACGCTGCGACGGTTGAAGCTGTGAAGCAAGCCGCGATCAACGCATGGGCCGCAGCGGGACTAAGCACCGACGACCTCGCGAAGTTGCAGAAGGTCAAGATCCGAGTCGGAAACCTCAACAAGTTGCCCGAGAATGCAAACTTGATCGGAGCACAAATCTCCGACGACGAAATCGTGCTCGACGACAACGCCGGTGGCCGAGGTTGGTCGCTGACGGCCAAACCCACCGTGCGTCCCAGCCGAGTCGACCTCTTGAGTGCCGTGGCTCACGAACTGGGCCACATCCTGCGACTCGATCACGCCGCCGCCGACCGCTCGGTGATGCACGACTTCTTACATCGAGGCGAACGCCACTTACCAACTGCCGAAGAAGTCGCCGCCATCGATACCCTCTTCGCCACCGGCACTCTTGAGTAGTCGCACTGGCCGACATCATGGACTGTGGCAGTCCTGCTGCCGCAGTCCAATGTGAGTACATCGCAACCTTCTTCTGGCAACATGTCCATTCGAGCTTAGACTCTCGCCGTTTGGACACTTTTGCGCAGAATGGAGGCAATCCGAAGCTACCTGCCATGCACACGGATTTGCCCGATGGACATCGAACTTTGGCCGGCTCGCAATGTGGGCGAGTATGCGTACTGCCCCAGACTTTTTTATTACATGGAAGTCGAGGGCATTCATCTCCAGAGCGAAGACACTGAAGAAGGTCAGCGCATTCATCGACGAGTTGATGAGCCTTCCGCGGAACCGCCTGGACCTGACTCTGATGCCTGCGATGACGAACCTCGCAAGGTCCGCAGTCTGACGTTGACCAGTGCAAAGCTCGGCCTGACAGCAACGCTCGATCTGGCGGAGATCAATAGGAAGGTCGCTGTTCCTGTCGAGTTCCGCAAAGGGCGACCGCGGCGAGTCACTCTCGATGATCAAGACGCGCCGCCACTTTACGAACCGTGGCCGACAGACCGAGTGCAATTGGGATTACAGGTCGTCTTGCTGGAAGAGGCCGGTTACGAGGTGCCCGAAGCGGTCCTCTATTACGCAGCGGAGAAGCGGCGTTTGGTGCTCACAGTCGATGACGAGTTGAAGCGCAACGCGCTCGACACACTGCAAGCCGCGCGGACGTGTGCCACTGGCCCGCGACCCTTGCCGCTCGTGAATGATGTACGTTGCCCGCGGTGCTCGTTGCAGCCGCTCTGCTTGCCCGACGAGATCAATGCCGCACGCGATGAGGCGGCTGAACCCTCAGCTCGCAAGTTGTGGCCGCCGCGCGACGATGGCATTCATTTGGTCGCGCAGCGTCGCGGGACGAAAGTCGGCGTGCATGCTTCGACGCTCGTCATCACGGAAGCTGATGGATCGAAAGCTGGTGACGTGCCGCTTGCGGGCGTTGAGAGTTTGTCGCTGCTCGGCGCTGTGCAGATCTCGACGCAAGCCATGCAGACATTGGCCGATCGAGGCACCCCGATTGCGTTCCTGTCAGGAGCGGGTCGCTTGATCGCCTGCGTTGATCCGCTCGATTCAGTGAGTGCTGACACGCGCCGCAATCAAGTACGGCGACTTGATCGTGAGGAAGACAAGCTGGAACTCACTCGCGCATTGATCGTCTCGAAGATCCGTAATCAGCGCGTGCTCTTGCAGCGAAATGGTTCGGCTCCGAGTCGCACGTTGGATGCGCTAGCTGAAGAACTCAGCCGCGCGGAACAAGCAAAGTCAGTCGACTCTTTGCGAGGTCACGAAGGTCAAGCAGCGGCGCTGTACTTCGCGCAGTTCGCGAGCATGGTGAAAGACGAAGCGGTTGCGGCGTTGTTCGATGCCAATGGCCGACAACGTCGACCGCCGCCGGACCCGATCAACGGCTGCTTGTCGATGGCTTATTCGATGCTGACTCATGAGTGCATTGCAGCGCTCAGAACCGCGCGGCTCGAACCGTCGATCGGTGCGTTGCATGTTTCGAGGCCCGGTCGTCCTGCGCTGGCGCTCGACTTGATGGAGCCGTTTCGACCGTTGATTGCCGACTCGCTGACGATCTCAGCTTTCAATCGGGGCGAGCTGCGCGACGGTCACTTTCAGCGCACTGCTGCCGGTTGCTTCTTCACGGATGCAGGCCGCAAAGCCTTCTTCAGCATCTATGGACGGCGCATGTCCGAAGAGGTCACGCATCCGGTCTTCGGCTACCGGCTGAGCTACCGCCGCATGTTGATTCTGCACGCGCGGATGATCGCCGCATGGTTCAACGGAGAAGTCCCGACGCTGTCATTCCTAACGACTCGATGAAAGGCAGTTGCTCACACGAAGGCACGAAGAAGAAATGATTGAGAAGCCGGTCAGCGCAATGTGCATTGCCAACTATTGAGAGCCAATACGTAAGACGCATTCAATAAAATCCGTGAGCAGCAATGTTCCTCTTCTCTCTTCGTGCCTTTGTGTGAGCCCTCATACATCCAATCCGAAAGAAACTCGCCATGAATGAAGAGTTGGAACGCATCGCCAAAGACGTCGTTGATGCCGCCTTTCAGTTGCACAAGGCGTTGGGGCCGGGGCTGCTGGAGTCTGTGTATTGCGTATTACTCGAACACAAGCTGCGCGAACGCGGCTATCGCGTCGAACGTGAGAAAGATGTGCCCATTGAATTCGAGGGCAAGCGATTCGAGGTCGGGTTCCGTGCGGACCTCATCATCAATGGCTGCTTCATCGTGGAATTGAAGTCCGTCGAGAAACTCGCCCCAGTGCATGGGAAGCAACTCCTGACGTACTTGAAGTTGTGCAACATGCGACTCGGACTCTTGATCAACTTTGGTGAGGAACTACTCAAAACCGGAATCAAGCGCGTCGCGAACTAAGCTTGAAGGGCTCACACGAAGGCACAAAGGCACGAAGAAGTCAGTACAAAATTGATCGAACTCGTCCAAGTCGGCAGCAAGCAAGTAGCTCTCAGTGAATTCGGCTCGGTTTGACCGTTGTGTGTATGAGTTCTTCCACTCTTTGTGCCTTCGTGCCTTTGTGTGAGTTCAAACCCAATCAACCAGAGCCTGCATCATGAGACACAGCTATTTGGTCTGTTACGACATCTGCGACCCGAAGCGTCTGCGGCAGGTCTTCACGATCTGCAAAGGCTACGGCGAGCATTGGCAGTACTCGTTGTTCTTCTGCGTCTTGAAGCCGATCGACCGAGTTCGTTTGCAGACGCAGCTTGAACAGGCGATGAACCTGCATGACGACCAAGTTTTGATCATCGACCTCGGCGAAGACGAAACGAACGCCCGCCGCGCGGCGGTGACTCTCGGTCAGCCCCTGCAAGCGCCTCTGCGAGGCACCGTTGTCTTGTGAGCGTTTTCTTGGGAGTGCTCCGGCTCGACGAAGCCCTCTGACTCAGCGGCACGTTGCTCCCAACCAAGAACACGATCACGCCGCCAACAACGAGTTCGCAGAACGCTTTTCGAGAGGTCTGATCGAGCGAGTTCGAGGCCCAACGAAAACAACTTTGACTTTCCTCCACTTTGAATCGGATCTCGTGATGGCCAAGAAGACGAAACCCAAGACGACAACCCGCTCATACACCCTCGCACTGACTCCGGCTCCAACTGCTGGCAGTGTTAGTCCAGAAGCCGGGCTCAATCTCAAGGACCGATTGTTTCGAACCCATTACGCCATCAGTCGAGGAGCTGCGGTTTTCAGTGATCTGTTCCTGAATCTACGCGGGGGCTTCGCTCCAGTACTCGCCGTAGTTCCGGCGGACACCGAGCCAGAGAAAGTGGAATTGACGTTGCGTGGGACTCGGCGAGTCGTGGCTCTCGGCTGGTTTTCGGTGGAAGACGCTTCTCAATCCGAGCACCCATTCCGCATTCGCGAAGTCGAGAAGGGCCAGCGAATGCCTGCCGAACTTGCGGAACGATTATTGCGCGACGTCTTGCGAAGCCGGGGCATTGTTGATGAATCTCAATTGGAATCATGGGTCGGCGATGTTCGAGGTGCGCTCGTCGCACAGATTCGAGATGACGCGGTTTGGATTAATCGCGCTGCGGCATTCGATGAATGGCAGAGGCAGTTCTCCAATGAGGCTGCTGCGCAGATGGCAGAACACGCTCGCAAGATCTTGTTTGGAATGTGCGGGGCAGAGTTCGTGATGCTCGAGTTGCCGGACTCGACGCAGGCATCCAGAGACCAAGCCGATGTCGAAGAGGGCGAGAGTGAAAGTGACAGCGAGAACCAAACCCCCGCAGGCCGGGGAACGAAAGCTGTCGAACCAAGCAATGCGTCTCGGCGTTTCTTTGGCGACCTATTCGGCGGCGATCCGGGATTGAAGAAACAACGACTGGAAGCCAAGGCGCAGCTCGCGATTGAATTGCGTCGCGTCCTTCAATCCGAGGTATGGGACAGAAGCCTCGGACAGCGTCTCCTAAAGTGGCGCGATTCAATGCAGTGGCCGCCACTTGATGGGAGTCAGAAGTTTCCCGTGGAAGTCGCATCGACGGGGCGTGCCAGTACGGTTGCGATGAGGTATCGAAAGTTACTCGTGTCTCTCGACGTTTGGCCGCAGACGACGGACGAGGATGGCGTCGCTCGGTTGGTCGCAGTGAACTCGTTTGCGAAAAAGGTTCCAGCCAACGCCGAGCATGATGTGGCAATCAATGTTCTCGACTTGATCGAAGGCTGCGATGAAATGGCACCGCCCGAGCTCGCAGTCACAAATGAAGACGCAGATGCGGATGGCGTGGCGACGGAACAGCGAGTCTACAGCCCTTGCTGGGCAAGCGACGTTGAAGCAAGGCTGACTCGCGCAACATTGCTTTCACCCATCGACAAGTCGTCGAATGAGTTCAAACGACTGATGTTTGCCCTGGCCGCTCGTCGTATCAGTCAAACTCAGAGCTGGATTAAGCGGAATGAGATCTCTCGGCATAAGGCGTCGGAAACGGAACGAGAGGCACTGACGAAACTTGATGCCGCCGATCCTTCGGGCAATGGTCGCGAATGGCTCCGGGATTATGAGGAACGACGCAGCGACGTGACTCAAGCGTCTGAAGATTTTCGAGTCACCGAACGCACCATTGAATGCTGCGATGATGTGCTCGCAGCATGGGAACGACTTCTGACAGAGGATTCCGCCCGTGCCTATCTGGCGACACACGACCCAGATGAATTGAAACGCCTTGAACGCGACGACGGGGACTTGATCGTTGCCGCTCGATGTGCGGCGATTGCTCAAGTTCAACGCGAGGCAGAGAAGTTCGGTTCGGCGAGCTTCTATGCAGACTTCGCGACGCGAACTGCTGAAGTCGCATGGCTTTCAACGAACGCCAGTAACGAACTCGTCGCATCGACTCAGGTCTTGAAGCAGTGGGTCAAGCTGCGAGCAGCACAGTTCGACGAGACCCGCTTCAAGGTTCCGCGCTTCTGCCACCCCGATCCATTTCAACATCCGACGTGGGGCGAGTTTGGTGAGAGTTCGAAACCCGGTGCTTGGTACGCATGGGCGGGAATGCAGCCGAAGAAGCCGGAGCCGGGCGGAGAAGAGTCCGGTTCACGGCGGGTGTGGTTATTGTTACCGGACTTCAAGAACCAGTGTTCGCGGCCGGTTCCGTTGTTGTGGCACAGCAACCGACTCACGAAGGATTTCGGTGAAGCTTCAGTTCCGGTGACTACGACGGGACTGCCGCGCAACGATCGTCTCGGTCGCGCGTCTCAAGGGCTACCGACAACAGATGCAGTGAGCCAATCAAAGCTCAAGTACCAACCGGCATTGCCGTTCTCCGACGATTCCAAATGGAACGCGCGCCTGCAAATGGACCGCGAGCAACTCCGGAAACTTGCAGGTCAATGGGATGAAGCGAATGCGTGCTGGCGCGACAACGGCAAGGAACTTCGGCGAGCAAAGTGGTTCCTCACGTTCGCACCTGACTTGGAGTTGCCGCCGCCACGGCTCAATGAGGTTCTCGAAAACGTCGGGTTGAAGAAGCTCCCCGGCCCCGATCTCAACAAGAAGCAGGATCGCAAGCACTGGCTCACAAAGCTCGGACTGCAGCGCTTACCGGGCTTGCGACTTGTTTCAGTCGATTTGGGGCATCGGTATGCGGCGGCTTGTGCGGTTTGGGAGACGGTTTCGACAACGGACTTCGAGAAGCGCCGGCGCGAGGCTCAGGAGGAACTTGTGCAACGCGATGGGCAGCGCGGACTTGTGGATCTCTATTGCCATTTGAAGTTCCCGACCGAGCGACTCGACAAGCACGGTAAGCGGTTCTTCAAGACCGAGATCTATCGCCGCATTGGTCCTGAGACGTTGGCGGATGGCTCGCCGCATCCGGCTCCGTGGGCGCGGCTCGATCGGCAGTTCCTTATCAAGCTGCAAGGTGAAGATCGGCCCAGTCGCGCGGCGACGGGTGATGAAGTCGCGCGAGTCGAGGCATTGCGCGAGTGGCTCGGTTTGAAGGTCGAGAATGCGGTCTCACACAAAGGCACGAAGACACAAAGGGAAGACGCATCTCTTCGTGCCTTTGTGCCTTCGTGTGAGATCTCTGCGGAGTTGAATCAGGGCCTCGATGCAATGCTGGGGTTGCCTGCATCGGCAACTCATTCAAACGGAAAGACCTCGTTGCCAACACTGCGAGTCGATGTGCTCATGGCCGAAGCGGTGCGACTGGCCGAGCTGGAACTCAAGCGGCTCGGCATGTTGGCACGCATTGCCAATGCAATGATTGCGACACAGCGGCCTCAGATGGGCGGCGTCCTGCGGACGCTGACTGCCGAAGAGCGAATCGCCGTGTTGCAGGATGAGTTAGCGCGGTGGTTCGAGCTGGCGCATTCAACGGTCTACACCGATCGAGCGTTGCGCGGTTGGTGGTACGACCACATTGCTCCGCTGCTGGCTGGCGAGGAACTCAAGCCGCTCGATGAGAACGCCACTCGTCCGGCCCAGAAGGCGCAGCGCGAATCATGGAAGTCGAAGCTGCGCCGCGCGGCAGAGACATTGGCGGCTCGGGACAACTCGGACTTGTTCGCGCTGCTCGATGGCGAATGGAAGTCGCGCGAGGCCACTTGGCAGAAGCAGCATCTGCGTTGGCTGCGAGACTGGCTCATGCCGCGCGGCGGGAAGGCTCAGGCGAAGAACAAAGCTCTGCGGCATGTCGGCGGTTTGTCGTTGAAGCGCATTCAAACGTTGCGCTCGCTCTACAAAGTCATGAAGGCGTTTCATCAACGACCGAAGCCCAATGATCTCCTCGCGGGTAAGAAGCAGGTCGAAGAGGACGCGAAGAAGGGCACGCGCTTCGGGCTGCGGATGCTCGATGCCTTTGAACGGCTGCGCGAGAACCGCATCAAGCAACTCGCCAGTCGCATCGTCGAAGCGGCGCTCGGCGTCGGCAGTGAGAACCGCTCGCATTGGGACGGTCATAAGCGGGCTCGGCAGCGCGTCGATCTGCAGCCGGTCAAGGACTCGGACAAGCGCCGCTTCAAGCCGTGTCATGCGGTCGTGATCGAGAACCTCGAGCGCTACAAGCCCGACGAATCGCAGACGCGGCGCGAGAACCGGCAGCTCATGGATTGGTCAGCCCGGAACGTTCGCAAGTTCATTCTCGAAGGCTGCCAATTGCATGGGCTCTACTTCACCGAGGTCATGCCGCAATACACGTCGCGGCAAGACTCGCGGACCGGAGCACCCGGCGTGCGATGTCATGAAGTTCGCACCGCCGTGCTCAGAGAAGCGGCCCTTCAAGTGGCCGAGTGGAAGTCGTCCGTTGGCGTAACTGGTTCAGTGGCCGACTCACAGCAACTCAAGTCACCGCGTTTCGAGCAGCAAGTTCGCTTCATGAAGAGCGACCTCGAACGCGCCCTCAAACGACTCGGGAAGGCGGACCCAACCGAGCACGATCGCTATTTGATCGACCTCGCACAGCAGACGCTCGCGGGTGACGAACAATGGCAGCGAGACTTCAAAACGGTCTGCATTCCTCGACGCGGCGCGGAGTTGTTTGTCTCGGCACAACCGGCGATCGAGTCGCACAGCGGAATCGTGCATGCCGACCTCAACGCCGCCGCCAACATCGGGCTACGAGCGTTGATGGATCCCGATTGGCCGGGCGCTTGGTGGTATGTCCCCGCTCAATTGACGGACGGCTTCTTTGTGCCGGCGGATGACAAGACAACGGGCTGCCCGCCGGGGTTGTTTGGCGAGTGGAAGTTGGGGCGACTCGCCGGCTGCTTCGGTCAAAACGGCGAGGAGATTCAACCCGAGACCGGTACCAGAAGAGGCAGACGCTCGACGAAGTCCATCACCAACATGTGGCGCGATGCCTCCGCAGAGTCACTGACCGAAGGTAGTTGGCAAACTCGCAAGGAGTATCAAGAGAGCGTCGAGCAGCGAGTATTCGCGCGGCTCCGAAGGATGATGCGACTCCCTAGGAGCTTGTCCGAGTAGCATGGGATTCCATCCCGTGCCTCTTTGAACTGCGTTCATGCTCGCTCGATTAAGACCAATACGCACGGGATGGAATCCCATGCTACGGCTACTCGGTCAGGCTCCTAGTTAGAACAGTCGCGCCTTGCTGGCATGTGTTGAAAGGCAGGGCTACAACCCGCCCCGCCCTACAGGGGCGTCATTCATTCGCGACTGTGTCTTCGCATTTAATTGCTCTGCATCGCGAGGTAACTCTGAGAGCCGGCGTTGTGCCGGCTGGTCTTTGGCAATCCGAGCCGACTCGGTTCGCGACACCTTTTTTGGTGAGACGCGACGCGAGCGTGACGGTCCCTCAACGGGGTCCGGGGGACGCTCGAACGTCTTGCTGCGGGAGCAGTTACGATGCAGATTCAGGTTCTCATCGTGGTGGTCAAGTCGGGGTTTTCCGGTCACGCTCGCCAAGCGTGCCGTAACCCTAAGCCAGCCAACAACTAGCGAGCGTGGATGTCGGCTCGCGAGCCGACTCTCAGAGCTGCCGACACAACAGCGGTGGCCATTGCCTGAGAAATACAAGCAGGCGTCGGCTCGCGAGCCGACTCTCAGAGCTGCCGACACCCGATGCCGATCCGTCACGAGCGACTTTCAGCCCGC
>Ga0172376_10000800_pt1 | contig 40794 bp, 31 predicted proteins | sample Lak35m_FD_121114 | JGI IMG/M metagenome (GOLD analysis project Ga0172376, IMG submission 121114) | Freshwater microbial communities from Kabuno Bay, South-Kivu, Congo - kab_092012_35m | ecosystem: Environmental > Aquatic > Freshwater > Lake | place: Democratic Republic of the Congo: South-Kivu...
AACAATATTCATCCTTCTTGCGAGATCCAGCAGTTGAATACCCTTTCGTTCACTATGCAGCCCACTGCCAACCTCCCTGAGATAGGCATTGATCAAGGAAAGCTGCAGATCATCAAGTGTCGCATTTTGGTTCATGCGATCATCGAACGGGACTGTCGCGGTGAGGCTTAACAGTTCACGAAGAACTTCTCCCTTTGCTTCAATTGTGTTTGAGTATCGCCGGATGAAATAATGTTGCGAGCGTATTCGGCTGGTCACTTCGCGAGGTGCGGTGTAGGGGCGATTCTGCCCGCCTGGAGCCCAGATAACGATCAGATTTCTGTCGGCAATGGATTCCACGCTGAGCAAAGGGTGATAGGTCGGCTGAATCAGATTACAGGACTGCAGGAGTTCGCGCTGGATTCGATCAATCTGGTTGTTGGGGATACCAACTGGCGGAAAAGCGGGCTGCCCATCTGCATCGCACTCCTGCCCAATGATAATGTATCCGCCTCCGAGGTTCCCGAAGTCGTTTGCAAACGCGCAAATCGTGCGGATGATGGCATCCGGGTTCCAGCCTTTCTTATACTCGATTCTTTCTCCCTCGACCCTGCGATGATGAAGCAGGTCTTCGAGGTTGACTGGTAACAGGCTACCCGAATTTCGATATCCAGCCGAAGCCTTGCTCATCTGTGCCAATCCTTCTCAATCAGCCAATGATACCCGTCAGTGGCTGGCCACCGTGGGTGATTGAAAATGGGCGTCCGGCGCGGTCGGGCAGCATGGTATGAGCATCGATTCCAAGCTGGTGGTAAATCGTGGCAACGATATCGGCCGGAGACACAGGGTTTGATGCGGGGTATGCGGCTGTGGAATCAGTGGAACCGTAGACGACTCCGGGCCTGACGCCACCACCAAACAGCAGACAGAAGCCGCACTGTGGCCAGTGGTCTCGACCGGCCTTCGCATTGATCTTTGGTGATCGTCCCATCTCGCCCATCACATAAATCAAGGTGGAATCGAGCAACCCGCGTTCGTCCAGGTCTTCCACAAGTGCAGGGAGAATTCGATCGAGGACTGGGAGATTGTGTTCGCGCAGCATCGCGAAGTTGTTTTCGTGCATGTCGTAGGTGAAGGAACCGTGTGGCAGAAAATTCTCGGCGTGTACACTGATGAAGGGTACTCCGGATTCCACAAGTCTGCGAGCGACCAGCATGCAATTTGCAAAGAGCGACGGGCCGTAGCGCTGTCGCAGTGCTTCCGGCTCCTGTGACAGATCAAAGGCATCACGAACGCGGCCTGAGGTGAGAATTCGAAAGGCCTGATCCTGAAAATGATCAAAGCGTTCAATCGCGGCTGTTTCCGCGAGTCGGGAAAACTTTGAATCGAACTGCCGCAGGACAACCCGACGGCGATCGAGTCGATCCGGAGTCATGTCTGGAAGTCCGTCGGCACCAGGCAATCGTGGCTCTCCCAAAGCAACCGCGGTTCCGTAGAACGGCCGATCAGGTTTTCGATCGAAGGTGGGAGCGCAGAGACTGAACATAGGGTCAAACTGACTTCCGAGCATTCCTCCGTAGGGTCCGGGGCGACGAATTCCCGGGTACATGCTGCTCTCACCCCATCCGGGATAGCATGGCAGACAGACAGCCCCTGGCAGGTCGTGTGGGCCCATTCCAAGGTACTGGCAGACAGCCCCGATATCCGGCGGATCATTCGGATCGGGGTTTAAGGCTGACGCGTTGCCGAGACTCCAGCCGGTCATGATATTCAGGGGGTTATGTGAATTGTATCCATGGGTCACGGTGCGAATCAGGGCTGCTTTATGCATCAGCCTTGCCAGATTTGGGAGGTGTTCGCAGATTTGCAGTCCTGGCAGTGAAGTCTGGACAGGGTGAAATTCACCGCGAATTTCGAGCGGTGCGTGGGGCTTCATGTCAAACATGTCCAGCTGACTGGGGCCCCCCAGCAGATTGAAAAGGATCACTGACTTTGCTGGGCCAGCCGGCTTGTCGGGATTCACAGCCCTCGCCTGCAGCAGTCGTGGCAGCGTCAGCCCACTGAACAGGGAGAGTCCGCCGGCGTGCAGCAGCGCACGGCGCGGCAGTGATCCACAAGACAGGAGTTGTGTAAACAGGTTCAGCGGCATAGGGCACCTGGAGTCATGGTGGCGTGAGCAGATCGGGGAGAGGTGCGCAGGGGTAGGCGACTGGCTTATAGGCGATCTGCAGTTCCGGGGTTTCGAGCATTCTTCCGCCAGCGTGTCGGGAGCGCAGAGCTCGATCAAGGATCCCTCCAGTGAGCAGAGTCCGCTCCACCGGCCACTGCGGGCGGCCGCGGTGCACCATAGTTTCGATGGCCTTGAGCAGCCAGGCGAAATGCGGGTAACTCGGGTCCGCGCGCTCTTCAAACGCGGTTGCCAGAGTTGGTTGTCCCTTAAGACGCACGGCGACTCCGCTGAGCCCTGCGGTGGGCAGCATGAACAGTGAGCCTCGGAAGCCATCGACATACTCAAACTGAAACAATTTCGCGCCCTGATCCTCGCGAATATTGCTCTTCGAATGGGGCACGGCAGCGTAGACAGCGTCCATTACCTCAGCGTCCACCCAGCCATCCTCAACCGTTTTCCAGACTGCAGGGCCTTCGATGCAGCGAACACGGCGAACACCCTGCTCAGCACCGCGCCTTCGCTCAACAATCGTCTGGAAGCACTCCAGCGCATGAAACCCATAAACGTCGAGCCCACTGTAGCCAATGCCTACGGCAGCCTCTATGTCGCTGTCGAGCGGGAGTTCAAGTGGTTTGGTGCGATATGATACGGGCAGGGAAGAACCAGCCATGAACGGCACCCGCAGCTGCAGAGCTCTGTCATACATCCATTTCGCGTCGTCCCAGACTGTGCTGATGTGCTTATCGTTGAAGACCGGAACCACCTTGTCGTATTTGCGAAACGTATCCGTGATCTCCTCGAAAAAGCGTTTCCGGGGATACAGCTGCTGTTCGAACTCATTGATCGGATAACTGCCGTGTTCGCCGATGCTGAGTACACCGTCAACGGGAATGCTGTTGCCGCCAACTGTCAGTGCCTGTTCGATGGTGCGGAACTGGGGAATGTTGTGTTTCCTGAGCAGCTCAAGGCCGAATTCGCTGCCCTGTGGCTGATCGATGCAGATGGATTCGAGCTTCAGGGCCGGGCCGGGACCACCATCATGTTTCCAGCCTTCAAGGATCTTGGTGAGGAGCACATCGGCGTGGGAACCGCGGAAGTAGACAGTGATCACGGCAGCGACAGATCTGGGCTTTACCGGGATCTGAGCGGATGCGGGTGAAGAGGTTATGGCTGCAAGGGGCAGCAGTCCGGCGCCTGCGGCCAGTTGCAGAGTTCTTCGGCGTGACAGCCGGTCAGTTTCGGGAAGACTTGTCTGAAATGGACTCATATAAACCACAACCTTGGATCTGAAGCCTGGGCTTTTCGGCCACTACAACAATGCAGAGATGGGTTCTGCTTCGACAGCCCTGAGCGGCCTGCCGGCAGGATCGGGAAACATCGCCTCATGACCGACTCCCAGCAAATGCAGAATGGTGGCGGTGAGCTGCGGCGGGGTGGTGCGGTCCGTGTCGGGCCAGGCACCTGTACGGTCACTGCTTCCGTATGCGAGGCCAGTCTGAATACCGGCTCCAGCGAGCACGAAGCTGAAGACGTTGCCCCAGTGATCGCGGCCGCCACTGCCGTTGAATTTGGCCGTTCGGCCCATTTCGCCAATGGCCACGACGAGCGTCTCATCGAGCAGTCCACGGGTCTCAAGGTCTTCAATCAGTGCGGTGAAACCCTGATCGAACTGTGGGCAGAGCACATCTTTCATGCGGCGGTCATTATGAGCGTGCGTGTCCCAGAGCGGATTGGGTGCGCTGAGATCTCCGGGTTCTCGCGGCCAGTTGACAAATACCATTCGTACACCGGCTTCCACGAGTCTGCGGGCGAGGAGTACTGACTGAGCCCATTTGCCGCGGCCGTAGCGATCCCGCAGCGATGCGGATTCACTTTCGAGGGCAAACGCACCACTGCCGGTGCCGGACTGCAGCATCGCCATGGCGTCCTGCTGAAGTTGTTCGTAGTCGCGGATTGGCTGGGAGGCGAGCGATTGACCGCGGCTGATGCCGCCAAGGAGTTGGTGGCGTCGCTGGATACGCGGCGGAGCGACGTCGTCAGGCAGAGACAGGCTGTCGATGCGAAAATCCGGCGAGGAGGGATCACAGCGGAGAATCTCCGGGTCCCAGCGACGACCGAGAAAGCCGGCATTCTGACCAGGAAGGAATACGTTTGGGTTGGCGATGATGGGTTCCGGGAGCATCACGGATGTGAAAGGGCCGCGGTCGGCGGGTTTGAGTATTCGCAGGATGGCGCCGAGGGTCGGCCAGTCGGTCGGGGCCAGTGCCCGCATGTCGGGGCCGGCATACCTGCGGCCGGTATTCACCCAGTATCCGCCGGATTCGTGGTTGGGATCATCAGTGGCGAACGCGCGAACGACTGCGAGCCGATCCGCGATTGTGGCGGTCCTTGGGAGCAGTTCGCAGAGGTGTAAACCCGGGACGGAGGTGGCGATGGGACTGAAGCTGCCGCGGATTTCGGCAGGTGCCTGAGGTTTGGGGTCGAAGGTTTCGTACTGAGAAGGGCCGCCACTGAGATACAGCCAGATGATACTTTTCGCACGGCCGAACGAGACGGGCATGGGATCCGGGACGACACCGCGCGCAGGGGAAGGCCAGGCTTGCGGTGAAGCGGCGATGACGGAACCGCAGATCAGTTGTGAAATACTGCCGGATAACCAGGTATTGCCACCGCTTTGCAGCAATCTGCGACGAGAAAGGTGATGACACACACTGTCCATCGGGTAAGCCTGGAGTGGTGGGCTGGTGAAGGTGGGGGGTGATATGTTTTCGTTCGCGGGCGCCTCAATGTACCATGAAGCTTAGTGGCTGAAACCCTTTTTTCTGGTGAATTCGGTTCGATTTCAGGGCTTTTGCGATGAATTCGGACGCGTTTTTTCTCGGTTCTTTTGCTTTCCGGTCCACCAGCCAGATCGTCACTCAGCGAACGCAACTCACGGATTGCTGGCATCCGCCAGTCATCGAGCCCAGCCAGCGCAGTACAGATCTCATCACTCTGGCCTCCCTGAAGGGGAATTGTCAATCGGCAGTCATGTGCAGATCGCTGCATTTTTCAGCTGAAAACGCAGTCTTTCGGACCTGTCACCGAATCATGGGATTGCTACAATTGGCGATTCGATCAGAAATCGCAGCGAGGCCCAGAGCCCTTCCACATCTGCCTTCCCGGAGCCCATCATGCTCATGAAAGCTGCCTGCCTGACTGCTACGGGTGGTCCGGAGGTTCTGGAGTACATCGACGTGCCCCGTCCGGTCCCCGGCCCCGGACAGGTGCTCGTCCGCACGGCCGCTGTGTCCGTCAATCCGATCGATACCTATATTCGTGCTGGCAATGTCCGGTTTGCTCTGCCTTCACCATGGATTGTTGGTTGCGATCTGGCAGGGACCGTGGAGGCTGTTGGTGACGGCTGTCAGCGTTTCAGGCCGGGGGATCGAGTCTGGGGCAGTAACCAGGGTTTGTTTGGTCGGCAGGGATCATTCGCGGAGTACTGTGCGGCTGACGAGCACTGGCTTTACGAACTTCCGGAGTCCGTTTCCTTCGAAACTGCCGCCGCAGGTGCTCTTGTTGGCATCACTGCTCATCTTGGTCTCTTTCTCCATGGCGCACTCCGGGCGGGTGAAGTTGTGTTTGTTCCGGGAGGTACAGGCGGCGTTGGTTCAGCGGTTGTCCAGCTGGCGAACGCGGCTGGAGCGACAGTCATCACAACTGCGGGCTCAGAAAATAAGGCAGACCAGTGCCGCAGGTTTGGTGCGGCGCACGTGATTCTGCATCGATCTGAAGATCTCGATCGCCGACTTGCTGAAATCACTGCCGTCACCGGCCCTGTTCAGCTTTGGTTCGAAACGCTCCGCACCCCATCACTTGAACGCTGTATTCCGCTCATGGCGATGCGCGGCCGCATCATCCTGATGGCTGGGCGCGACGCCCGCCCCATCTTTCCCGTCGGCCCGTTCTACGTGAAGGATCTGCGGGCAATCGGTTTTGCAATGTTCAATGCGTCGCCGGAAGAACAGCATACAGCGGCGATGGACCTCAATTCACGCATGACGGCCGGCACCTGGAAACCTCCAATTGGCGTGCGTATGAAACTCCGGGAAACTTCCGAAGCACATTCACTGCAGGAGGCCAACACTCTGCACGGAGCCGGGACGCTCAGTGGCAAAATTGTCCTGATGATTGACTGACAGCAGAGATCCGGAATTTCCATAATGGATTTTGGGTATTTCGGGCTGACTGGACGTCAATTCCGGGTAGAATTTTCGTCGCACCCGTCGCCCGTTGCATCCGTTCGCGGAGCCTGCCCACAGGAAGCTTCAAGTGAGCCATACCCCATTTGATCGCTCAGATTTTCATCATGCCGACAGTCACGGTCAGCAGACACGCGTTGTTTACCTGACGGGGCCGGGACGTCGATCGGGCTTAATCACCCGGATTCTTGCGGGGGTTGCTGCCATCGCGGTTGTGGGGGTGCTTGCGTCGTTTGCGGTGGTCTTTGCAGCGATTTTTGCTGCAGCACTGGTGTTGATTGTCATCGTTGCGACCGTGCGGCATCTCTGGTTGACGCTTACCGGCAAAACTTCCGGCGATCCGGCTGAGAGTGGCGTGAAGTTTTCCGGTCGGATCGTTGTCACGTCCACCGGTCCCGTCATCCGAAAATCCGCGTCCACAACGGCACCAACGACTGTGATCGACGTCGCAGCCGCGGATCCTTCCAGGCTGCTGACAGACGACAAATGATGACGGATTGACTGAAAACGGTTTCAGGAGAACAAAAGTTCCAGGTCTTCGACGGACAGATCCGACAGCAGACTGCTGCTCTCGTCCCCTGCAAGAATGGCATCCGCCAATTCTCGTTTCTGTTTCTGCAGTTCGGCGATTTTTTCTTCCACTGTGTCGCGGCAGATGAGTCGATAGGCGAAGACGGTTTTGGTTTGGCCGACGCGGTGAGCACGGTCGATGGCCTGAGCTTCCACGGCGGGGTTCCACCATGGGTCGAGCAGAAAGACGTAGTCAGCGGCGGTGAGGTTAAGACCGAGGCCGCCGGCTTTGAGACTGATGAGGAACACAGGGCAATCGGCATCATCCTGGAAGCGATTAACGCGGGCTTTGCGGTCGCGGGTTTTGCCATCGAGGTATTCGTAGGTGACATTTTCGCGATCGAGGTGTTCACGAACGATGCTGAGCATGCTGGTGAACTGTGAGAAGACGAGGGCTTTGTGACCTTCAGAGATGAGTTCCTGCAGGTGGGGGACGAGCACATCGAGTTTTGCGTAGGGTTCGCTGCTGTCGCCGCGTTTGAGCAGAGCAGGGTGGCAGGCGGCCTGGCGCAGGCGGAGGAGTGCTTCGAGGACGTGCATTCGCGTTCTGGCGATGCCCTGTTCCTGCACCATGCCGAGGAGTGAATCGCGGTAGTGCAGTCGCAGTTCGTCGTAGAGTCGACGCTGTTCCGATTCCATGTCGCAGTAGATGGTTTCTTCGAGCCGATCGGGGAGTTCTGCTGCGACCTGTTTTTTGGTGCGGCGGAGAATAAACGGGCGGAGACCTTTGGCGACGACCTCGCGTGATTCGCGGCTGTCGGGATCGGCGATGTGTGTGCGGAATGCGGCGCTGCGGCCGAGCATTCCGGGGTTGAGGAATTCGAAGATGGACCAGAGGTCGCCGGCGTTGTTTTCGATGGGTGTACCGCTGAGTGCAAGTCGGAAGTTGCAGCGGAGCAATCGGGAGGCGCGGGCGATCTGAGAAGATGGATTTTTGATGGTTTGGGCTTCATCGAGCACAACGTAGTCGAAGTCGATGTCTTTGAGGACCGCGATGTCGCGACGGATGGTTCCGTAGGTGGTGAGTATCAGATGATGGCGGCTGAATTCGGTGCGAAGGTTGGCGCGTTCGAGTCCTGTGTATTCCATGACGCGAACGCTGGGGGCAAACCGCCCGCATTCGCTGGACCAGTTGAACATGAGCGATCGGGGGACGACGACGAGAGAAGGTAGCGGGTTGCCGACATCGTCGATTCGTCGCAGGAGCATCGCGAGGAACTGTACGGTTTTTCCGAGACCCATGTCGTCAGCAAGGCAGCCACCGAATTTGAAGTCGCTGAGGAACTGCATCCAGGAAAGTCCTTCTCGCTGGTAGGGACGCAGCTCACCGATGAAGGAAGTGGGAACGGTGACTTCTCTGAGACCTGTGAAGCTGCGGAACCGTTCGCGCATCGATTCGAAGCCCTGATCGAGATCGACGTTGTCCTGGGCGGCGAGGAGTGCATCGAGCAGTGCGGCCTGGGAGGTGGAGAACCGCATACCGGTTTCGGTGTTGGTGCCGAGCCCTGAAATCATGCCGATCTGTTCGAGCCATTCTTCGGGGAGAATGCCCAGCGAGCCGTCGTCGAGGCGTACGCTGGAATCGCCGCGTTCGAGCGCTCGCAGGAGTTCCGGGAAGGACACGGAGCGACCTTCGAAGTCCACATCGGTGTGCACATCGAACCAGTCCACGTCCGTGCTGACTCGAAAACGCAGCCCACCAGCCTGGCGAACCCGACTGCCGTCTGCGAAGACGTTCCAGCCGGTTTCCACGAGTTCCCGGACGGCGCGTCCGAGATCCCGACGGGCGATTTCAACATTGACGGTCTGCTTGAGATCTCCGAGACGTCTGCGGAAACCCACTTGTCGCAGCTTTTCCCAGCAGGCAGATTCTGTGGCGCGATCGCGAATGATGCAGCGATTGCTTTCGCGCTGGACGACTGCCCAGCGGGCGCTGCTGCCGGAGACGGGGGTACCGAGATATTCGAAGATGACTTCGGCATTGAGCGAATCGTTGCGCCAGCGAGTCATTGGGGGCGCGGAGATGCGGAGCATTGGCGCGGGCTGTGTGCGGACTTCTTCGAGCTGCAGTTCTTTGGGCAGATCGAGCCGGGGCAGGGAAGGAATGTCGAGCAGACGATCGACAAAGTCGTGCTGGTCGTTTTCGGGGATGATGAGTGGTCCGCCGGTTGCCAGCATTCGCATCCATTCGGGGGCACCGAAATCGCGAAGCAGGGCGATGGAGTCGCTGGTGACCACGAAGCCACCGGAAATGACGAGCGGCACGTCGGCCAGTTCGAGTGATTCTTCGTTGCGAACGAGCAGACCTATGACACGCCAGCCTTCAGAGTCGGTGTCGCGGCGGACGCGGATGGTGAGTTCCCAGGGTTCGCCGGCGTCCCATTCCAGCAATTGTTCGCCGGCCTCGTCGCTTCCCAGAATCCGTAATCGCCGACTGCGACACATATCCGGCAACAGGAGTTGTCCGAGTTCGAAAGGGATCTGAAATCGATGGGCGGAGGTGCGCAGTTCGGCCTGTTGGGTGGACCAGTTGGCGCGTTCGGGGATGGCACCGGCGAGGTAGGACAGGAAGGTGCGATCATCCTCGTGCTCGATGTGATCGAGTTCACCGGGGCGAACTTTGAGCGGCTTGATTTTGCCCCATTGTCCGCCTGCCCGACGCTGCCGCTGAGAGGCCTGAACGACCAGCCTGTCAGTGCTGCGGCTGGCTTCAACATCGACTTCGTAAAAGATCTGACGCTCTTCAGGATCCGACTTGCTGCGGCCGTCCGGAGCTCCGTTCATGTCTTCGGAGAGTGAAGCGAGGCGGAGTTCCCAGGGACGCTGTGCGCGCTGTACGGGGGCCGAACGGGGGCGGGCCTTGCCACGAGGGATCCGGGAGTCTCCGTCGGGGTCGGTACCAGTTTCCAGGTCGTCAAGGAGCGCCGGAAGGGTGGATGCCGGAGGAACAAACGGAGTGAGCCTGCCGGGACGCAGGGCGGGGTTGACGAAGCCCTTCTGGTCGGCCGCGAGCACTGTTGCCCACAGATGTCGGCAGACTTTGCTTTTTACGAACTGTTCGCAGGTACAGAACAACCCGATGTCTTCGGGCTGGTACCGCAAATGAGTCTGGTACTCGGTGCCGTCCAGCACCAGTCCGTACAAATTCTCTGGCGTCACGCGAATCAGCGAAACACGTTCTGCCTCCACGTATGCTGCACCGCGATGCCGAATGTCTGCCCGGAAACGCTGCTGCAGAAGCTCTGCAAGTGTCATAGGTTGCGTCAGCTGGTCCAGTTAAACCCGAGGTGCAAAGAGCACCTCAATCTGTTTGGAAGTTGCCCCCCCGCACACCACAAATCACCGACGGACCAGAGACATCCTGTCCCACCTGACGGCGAACGCAGAGTTCGGCGGACCGAGGAGCATAATGGATTTGGGGTTGCCTGACCAGAACAGGTCGAAGGATTCGCACGGGCGAACAGGTAAAAAAATCGGATCGAAGAGAAAAGAGCGGCGTCCCTGCCAAAATACCGTCCCTGAGGAAGCTTTCGGCCAGTCGGCGGTCGTGTTGAGTGAGCCGTGACTGTCGTGAGGGAATGTCGTTGAACTGCGCTCTTTTCTGCTTCGATCCGTTCTGCATCCATTCCAAAAGCAGGATTTCAGCACCGAATTCCCATCCCGTTTGACTCCGTTTTATTCCGTCAGCCGACGAAACAGCTCGCCAAACTCCGGCATCTCGGCTCGCAACACGTCATTCCACGCACCCGGCTGCCAGATTTCCACACAAATCACCGCCCCCACTACCACGACCTCGCGCCCCGCATCCACCCCGAGAAATGGCCGAAATCCCTCTGGTATCAACAGCCGCGAACGATTTGCCAGCTTCACAGACTGATGCCGCGTAGACAGCAACCTCCCCAGCCGCTGCACCTCGCTCGACCGCTGCTCCATCCGGCCCGATTCCAGCTTTTGCCGCAGCAGGCTCACGCCGCTGTCCAGCTTCCGCTGCCATTCCTCAGGTCGCCACAAACTCAAACAACCAGCACGCTCCTTCGCCACAACAACCCCACCATCCTCGTCCGAAACCTCCTGCGCAAGCTCTGCAGGAAGCATCAGACGATGCCGATCGTCAATCGTCCGCCAGTACTCGCCCGTCAAAAACATCGCCCACCCTCAAGGTCACGGCTGTGCGAAATCGCGTTTCACCGCCATTGTCTCATCATGCCGCGGTTTGGCGGCAATTGCGAGCACTTAAGGGCTGAAATCCCACTTTCGTTGTAATTTCAAAGATCACTTTGGGCTGAAATCCCACAAAGTGGCCACAGCATACGCGGCCGGAGACCACTGGGCAAGCATTCCCCGCCCATCACGGAATCGAATTTTCCGAATTTACCGATCACGACAGAAAAGAAGAGACTCCCGTCGAAAGGAACAATGGGCAATTACCGCCGCCTTTCAACAGAAATACAGGGTCCTCAGAGTCAAAAAGTGCATGGCACCTTTTGAACAATCAGAGTCAAAAGGTGCATGGCACCTTTTGAGCGGAAGTGGCTTTGTGAAAGGTGTTTACGGTGATCCTGATGTGTTTTGCTGCGGGCTGTGTGCTGCCGGCAGTTACAACGTGATTACCTACACCTATGGTGGAGCACCGGGACTCGACACAACACAGATGTTCTCTGCGACAAATCAGGTTCCAGGTACCTTTGGCGGCAATTTGAGCGCCCCGAATCGCTGGGCTGACCCGGATAACAGCAGCGGAGTGTCTGGTCCGCCGAACATGACGGCCACAAACGCAAAGAACATCATCAACAACAACAACAACCCGAAAGGCGGACCTGCCGATTGCCCATGGAATGTCAATAACTGCGGTCCAAACGACGAACCATTCAGTCTGCACACCGGTGGTTGTCAGGCAGTCCTCGCCGATGGATCCGTGCGGTTCCTTTCAGAGAATCTGGACAGGCAGATTATTCGTCGCATCTGTAATCCGGGCGACGGCGAAGTCGTCGGTGAATTCTGAAATCCAGCGCCGTTTCAGCAGAAACAGCATTCAACCGTCGCGGCCTGCAACCGCGACTTTTTTCTGCGCCACCCCCTGAAAACGAACAGAGGTCCTGGCAGGCACTGCCGGGACCTCTGTTGGCATAAGATTCTTTGTTGAGCGAGCGATCAGTTCAGCGTCTGCTGGCCGGGTTTCCAGTTGCAGGGGCAGAGTTTGTCTGTCTGGAGGGCATCGAGCACCCGCAGGACTTCGTCCACGTTGCGGCCCACTCCCAGATCGTGAACGGCCAGCCATCGCAGGACACCCTGAGGATCAATCAGGTAGACACCGCGGTAGGCAATGCCCTTGCTGCAGTCGAGGACATCATAGGCCGCAGACAGCTGATGGCTGGTGTCGCCGATCATCAGGTGTTTGAGAGCACCCAGTTCTTTGTGGGAATCGCACCAGCCTTTGTGAGAGAATACGCTGTCGGTGCTGGCGGTGAGCACAACCGTGCTGCGATCTGAGAACTCACCGAGAGCCTTATCGAACGCGATGATTTCGGTTGGACACACAAAGGTGAAGTCCAGCGGATAGAAGTACAGGCAAACCCATTTGCCGTGGTAATCGGACAGCTTCAGATTCTGAAACTGACCATCCGTGTTGTCCTTTGTCCGATCATACGCCTGCAGTGCCAGTTCGGCTCCCGGAGCAGGTTGACCGATGCGAATGCCCATCGTTTTTGCCTTCTGAAGGAAAAAAAACACATCGAGCCACCCGTCGCAAACAGTGCGACTGCTGGACTCGCTTGCCAGGCTGGAGTATAGGCGGGCAGGGCTGATGTTCAACGGCGTTCGGGGAGACGGGATTGAAACGCCTGGAATTTCGGGACTGGAGGATTCCTACCAGTGCTCTACCGGTCCGTTTGGCACTTTGAGCAGTGCCGTTGGAATCGGGCGGATCCGCTCCCCATGTCGCTCCCGAATCGCCCCCACCAACTCCGCAAACTCGTCTGCCGAATCAAACCTTCTCAGTCGGTCTTCCAGATCTTCGGGAATCCCCAGCCTTGCCCCGTACCAGGCGACGAACTTCCGAAACAACACACACGCCCGCTCGTGGTGCTGTTCTCGCATCAATTCAAAATGCTGCCGCAGAAATTCCACCTGCTCGTCAGCAGCAGGCTGCAGCTCCTCTTGTCCCCAAACTCTCTGCCTGAGTCTCCGGAAGATCCATGGATCGAGCATTGCACCGCGTCCGATCGCCACTGCGGCGCAGCCGGTCTCACGGATCATTGCGAACGCATCGTCGGGTGTTCTGACATCGCCGTTTGCGATCACCGGCATCGACCTGACCGCCGCCACTACGGCGCGAATACCGTCTCGATTGACACTTCCGTGGAACCCCTGAGCACGCGTGCGGCCGTGAATGGTGACTGCCGCCACTCCCGCGGCCTCGAAGGCTGCCGCAAGAACAGGAGCGGTCAGGTTGTTGGCATCCCACCCAAGTCGCATTTTTACGGTCACCGGCAAGCTCACCGCGGTGATGACGGCCTCCACCATGTGCACCGCCCCGTCCACATTGCACATCAGCCTCGCGCCACCACCCGAACCGTTCACCTTTGCCATCGGACATCCCATATTGATATCGATGCCCTCGTAGCCGTGTTCCTGCAGCCAGATGGCGGCACGCACCAGTTCGGGAGTACTCCCGCTGAAAATCTGCACTGACAATGGCCGATCCTCGGCGGAGGTCGCCACCAGTTCCAGAGACCGCGGACGCTGTGAGCACAGCATGGTTGCCTGAACCAGATCCGTGGTTGCCAGTCCCAGCCCGCCCAGCCGCCGCAGGACTGTTCGAAAGGCCAGATGGGTGTAGCCAGCGAGCGGCGCGAGGAAGAACCGCGAGGAAAATTCCCGGGGGCCGATCCGCAGCGGAGTTCGGCAGAACTGCTCAATCGGATCCGCGTTTTCGTTCACGCTTGTCACCTCCGTCGCCTTCATCGACGCTCCTGCAGCCATGCACACAATTTCGCCGTCAGCAATTCCACCGCGACTGGATTGTCTTCGCTCCATGGAATCCAGATGTCCGCATAGCGACGGCTGGGTTGCACATGCTCTTCGTGCATCGGTCGCACCGACCGCTGATACTGCTCGGCAACGGATTCCAGCGAACGACCACGTTCCCGGATATCTCGGAGTGTGCGGCGAAGCAGGCGGAGATCGGCAGGAGTGTCCACAAAGACCTTCAGATCGAGCCTTGTTCGAATATCGGCGATTGCCAGCAGCAGGATACCTTCCAGCAGCAGGATTCGTCGCGGTTGCAGATGTTCGGTGGCGGATTTTCGACGATGCGTTGCGAAGTCATAGATCGGCCGCTGCACCGACTCACCCCGCCGCAGACTGTCCACCTGTGAAACAAACAGAGCATTGTCCAGAGACTCGGGATGATCCCAGTTGCCAGTGCCGTCCGGAAACTTTGGCAGGCAGTTGAGGTCATGGTAGTACCAGTCGTGACAGACGTGTGTGATATGAGCACCCGCGGGTCCCCGCAACAGTCGCTCCACGATCGTCGATTTCCCGGAACCACTCCCGCCAGCGATTCCCAGAAGCAGTATTGGCCCCGTCATTTTTGACTCCCAAATGCAAACGCCGCGGGAAAGACCCTTCCTGCAATGGCTGCCAGTTCCGGCAGTTTATCGGGCTGTTGCAGTCAATTGAAACGTGGCCTGCAATGCAGCTTGAGCTGCCTCAACGGAAAAAGGAAAACCATTCGTCGATTTTTCAGGGAGAATTCATATTTCCATCCATCAACGAAATTTACAATAACGGCTTCTGCCAGCAGGAATTCGGAGGTGCGCTTTGCAGATCGCTTTCCAGCTCACGCAAAAGCCCGGCAAAACCACTACCCACCGAAACGTCTGTTGCATTCCGGCAGATTTTGCTGATATCCTCAGCACTGCCTGACAACGGCGTGGAGGATGGCATGAGAGATTATTTCAACGGGCACCCGATTCAACGGCCGGAAATCCGGGCAAAATATGCTCGATTGCCGCTGCTGTTGCTGCTTTGCGCTCTGCCAGGCTGTCTCAACCCCGCGTTCACTCGGCTTCCCACCTGGCAAGTCTGGTCCCGCTCCGCAGAAACTCAGGCCTTTGAGCAGCATTATCCGTTTCCCGATCCCGACACAGGTCCATCAACCGAAGGCAACCCTCGCGACTTTGACCGGCCACGAACGGCCGTTCGCAGGGCCGCCGAGCAGCGAGTATTCCAGGGAATTCCCGCCGGACCGGAATCCAAACCTCAGTCCAGCAGTCCACGACGAGGCAACCGCTGGAAATCATCGCTGTAGACCACGACCAGCGGCCTGCAGCCTTTCAGGTTTTCACACTTCGCAAGTCCTTCACCAATGCAACCTTCGCTGCCCGTTCTGCTGAAGCCATTTCATCGCCGGCTCCGGCTGCAGCAAGTCTGGACGGACGCATCGGCAGGACTGTTTGCCGGAGCTGTCGCGGGGGTGCTGTCTGCCGCGGTTCTTTGGGCTGGCGGCATTCGGCTGGCAGTGTACTGGCCTGCGCTATTCGTGTTTATCGGAACTGTGCTGGGAAGCCTCAAAAGTCTTTTTCGCCGTCAGACGCTGAGCGGTACGGCAGTGTGGCTTGACGCGGTCTGTCGATTGCACGACGGGACATCGACGGCACTCCAGTTCAGCGGCCTGAAGGAGCGGACACCCGTACAGGCGTTGCAGATGCAACTGGCCTGCGATCACTTGCTGGGACTTGATTCACGTCGCCTGATTCCACTCGATACTCCTCTGCTCTGGAAGCAGGGACTCATTGCTGCCGCCGCTGCGATGTGGCTTGCCATCATCGGGCCGCAGCTGCGTCCCGATGATCCCTCCCCACAGCTCGACGCAGCAGTAACGGCGGCGACGGCTCAGGCCCTGCAGCAGGAACTGCGACAGCTGCAGCAGGACCAGCCTGCAGACAAAAGCCTGCAGGACGCGCTCGAAGCCATGAACCAGACTCTGACAGAGCTCGCTGAAGCTCCCGGAACACCTCGCGAAGCATTTGCAAAACTCTCTCAACTGGAGAGTTCCTTACAGCAGATGCAGCAACAGCTGCGAAATCCCGCTTCTGCCAAAGCACTGGCCGACATCGGCGAGGCCATGCAGCTTTCAGAGGACATGCAGCCAGCAGGGAGGGCGTTGTCCGAAGGCGATTTGCAGAAGGCAGAAGCCGAATTGCAGAAAATGAATCTGCCGAACGCCGACAGGCAAACTCGCCGCGCTGTCGCGGAACAGCTCAGAAAGGTTCAGCAGCAGGCGGAGCAGTCGGGCAGGGCGGATCAGGCGGGCAAGGCTGCCGGGCAGATGGCAGAGGGGCTCGAGAGCGGCAGCCAGCAGTCGTTTCGGGACGGCGCACAGGATCTGGCGGCGGAAGCGCGTCGCCAGGCCGGCCAGAAAAAGCTCTCAGAAATGCTTCAGCAGCAATCTGAAAGCCTTGCTCAGCTTCGAGCGGATCTGGAAAGCGAGGCCGGAAATATTGCACAGGGTCAGGGCAAAGGTGGTCGCAGGGCCGGCAAAGGCTCCTCCGGAGATCCTCGCGGGGACGTTTCCGGCAAAGCTGCGGCCGCGCAGGAGCTGCGGCTGAAAGGCGAAAACTCCGGCCAGGGTGATTCAGAAACAGAAATGCTGGCGGGTGAACGTGAGGAACAACCGGCCGAACGCGAGTATCGAGCCAATCTGCAACGCTACGAGTCGCTGCAGGAATCCAGCCTCGATTCTGAACCCGTACCCGCTGGTCAGAAACAGCTCATTCGCCGTTACTTCCAGCTGATTCGCCCTCGTGAAATATCCAGTCCCAACTAGATGGCTCAGTGCACGCCGGCTTCCTGAACTTTCCATTCAGTTGTGGACTTTGCGACAAGTTCAGAGATGACGCGGGCTTCGCCGACGCCGGTGAGTTTTTCGCGGAGTCCGGCGCGTTCGACGTAGATGTCTTCGGGCGCGAGGCCAAGCAGATGAAGCAGGGTCGCGTGGAAGTCGGGGATGCTCACCTTATTCTCTACGGCGGCAAAGCCCAGCTCGTCGGTGGAACCGAAGATGGTGCCGGAACGGATCCCGCCGCCGGCAATCCAGGCGACCATGGCATTTTTGTTGTGGTCTCGTCCGGAATTGGCGGGGTTGCGGTCCGGGGTCAGTTGTGAGATGGGGAGGCGTCCCATTTCGCCGCCCCAGACGACAAGAGTCTGCAGCAGCAGTCCCCTCTGTTTCAGGTCGTCAAGAAGTGCGGCAATCGGCTGATCTGTGCGATCACAGGCTGCGCGCAGGGCGGAGCCGATGCCGGAGTGGTTGTCCCAGATCTGCCCATTGATGAACAACTGGACGAAGCGAACTCCGCGTTCGACAAGTCGGCGTGCGATCAGGCAGCGACGGCCGTAGGAGTCGGTTGGGTCACGGCCGATGCCATATCGTTCAAGGGTGGCCTGAGTCTCCTGGTTCAGATCGAGAGCGTCGGTGGCGGCCAGCTGCATTCGGGCGGCGAGTTCCCAGGCCTGAATTCGAGCTTCCAGGCGACTATGTCCAGGATGCTGTTGCTGGTGAATGCGATCCAGCCGGCGAATCAGGCTGCGTTCGGCGGATGTAACGCGGGGTGGTTCAGTGAAGTCCGGGCCAAGATTCAGCACAGGAGCACCGGAGGCGCGGAAGCGAGTGCCCTGACAGGAGGCTGGCAGAAATCCGGCCGACCAGTTATCGACGCCGTTGACGGGAAGACCGAGCGGGTCTTCGAGGACGACGTAGCCGGGCAGGTTGTTGTTTTCACTCCCAAGCCCCCACGTAATCCATGCGCCCAGCGACGGTCGACCGATGAATTCGCTGCCGCTGTGATACTTATAGAGTGCAGGTTCATGTGTAAGGTTGGTGGTGTGCAGGGAACGGACGAGTGCGACGTTGTCAACGTGTCGGGTGAAGTGCGGCAGCAGCTCGGAAACCCACATACCACAGCCGCCATGCTGCCGAAAGCGAAACGGGCTGCCCATGAGCGCACCGGCAGCATCTGGAAACTCCACTTCTCCGGCAATCCGTGTGAAATGTTCTTCGCCGTGTCGGCGGCTGAGTTCCGGTTTGGGGTCGAACAGGTCCATCTGGCTGGGGCCACCATTCATGAACAGGTGAATGATACTGGTGGCGGCAGGCGGGCTGGTGGGCCGCATGGGGCGACCGGGACTGTCCTCACCGCGGGCCACAGCGAGCATGGCAGTGGCAGTGAGTCCCTGAGAGATGCTGCTGAGCCAGCTGCGGCGGGATGTCTGCATGGTGTTCTGCACAGCGTTTTGCATGGCTGATGTCATTCAATTATGGAGAAGGCGGCGGAATTCAGCAGAGCGTGACACACATTTTCAAACGCTCTGGATTCGGGTGTGTCGGCACCATCAGCTGGCAGTTGCCCCGACTGCTGCCATTCCGTGGCGAGTTCATCGAGGCTGTCGAGGAGCGTCTGTTCTTCTTCGGGCAGCGGGCTGCGGCAGAGTACCCGTTCGACAAGTCGCTGGACGCGGATGCGGCGTGAGATGGTGTCGTTGGCAAGGGGCCGGGACTGAGCGGCGGCGAGCAGAACCTGATCCGCCAGCTGCTTTGCGAGGTCGTGAACCTGACTGCTGTTGAGCAGCTGCAGTGACTGGGTGGCCGTCAGAGATTCGCTGCGTTGCAGGCAGTTGGGGCCCATCTGCGGATAGTCGAAGCTCTCAAGCAGACTGGGGATTTGAGTGCGGCGCATGAGGGCGAAGACGCTGCGACGCCATTTGCCATCGCGGGGCTGTACGGTGACAAGCCCGTCAGCGCGAACGGTGAGCGGATCAGCGGGGCCATAGAATTCGTCGCTCAGAGCACCTGCTGTGAACAGCAGAGAGTCGCGAAGTGTTTCGGCGTCCATGCGACGAAGCGGCATTCGTGAAAGCAGTCTGCCGTCGGCATCCGCATCGGTGACCCGGTTCGAGTCATCGTTGGTTTTTTCGGCTGCGGCCGTTGGCATAGCGGATGACTGCTGCCAGACGGAGGAATTCAGGATCAGTCGATGCAGGTCTTTGACACTCCAGCCACCGCGGATGAATTCGACGGCGAGCCAGTCAAGGAGTTCGGGGTGAGAAGGCGGACTTCCGGCCGTACCAAAGTTTCCGGGAGTCTCCACGATGCCGCGTCCGAAGTGGTGCATCCAGATGCGATTGACAAGGACACGAGCTGTGAGCGGATGTTCGGGGTGAGTGAGCCATCGGGCAAAAGCCAGTCGGGTGCCGGTTTTCGGGGCGTTGGGCCACGGTGGCGTGTATGTGAATTGGAAGCCTGGCAACGCGAGGACTTCGGGGACGCCGGGTTCGACTCGTTTACCGGGTGTGAGATAATCGCCACGGAGCAGCACCCAGGTGGGGGATGGGCGTCCGCGGGACCAGAGTGCGCGGATGCGGGGTTCGGGAGGGATGGATTTTTTTAACCGTTCGATTTCCTGCTGCTGTGATTTGGCCGCGTCGCCCGACAGGGACGCCAGTTTCTGCTGCAGTTCGGCGATCTGTTGTTCGTTTTTCTGCTTCGTCAGTTCCCATGCTTTGCGTTCAGTGGTGGTCACGAAGGGCAAGGAGCGCTGGTCTTCCGGTTTGAGCCAGTCATGTTCGTCGAGAGCATCACGAAAGACGGCAGCAAGTCTGTAGTAGTCAGTCTGGGGGATGGGGTCAAACTTGTGCGCATGGCAGCGGGCGCAGCCAATCGTGAGGCCCATGACGGCGGAACCGAGAATCTGCAGTTCGTCGGCGATGACTTCGAGACGATCCGGGACGAAGGCAGTGATATTCGCGAAGGTGCGATCGGGCGCGGTGCGAAGGAAGCCTGTGGCGGTGAGATTATCGTAAAGCGTCTGATCAATCTCGGTCGCGGATGTGTAATCGACAAGTTCGTCGCCGGCGAGTTGTTCATGGAGGAAGCGGTCCCATGGCTTGTCAGCGTTGAAGGAACGAATTACGTAGTCGCGGTATCGCCACATTTCAGGGCGAACGCGATCTTCGTTCTGAGCTCCTTCGGAATCGGCGTAGCCGGCGGCGTCGAGCCAGAAGCGTCCCCAGCGAACACCATAGTGCGGCGAATCGAGCAGCTGATCAATCAACTTGTCAATTCGATCAGGGGCGGGATCAGCAAGCACCTGCTGCAGTTGTTCGAAGGTCGGTGGCAGACCGATGAGATCGAGGTAGAGGCGTCGAATGAGCACTTCTGCAGGTGCGGGAGGTGACAGCGTGAGCTGGTGTTGTTCAAGCTGTTGCAGGATGAAGGCATCGATGGGAGTCTGCACGCGGTGTTGTGCCTGAACGACTGGAGGTGTCACGGCCCGCGGCGGCTGGAAGGCCCGGAAGCGGCGATCTTCAGGAGTGACGGTGGGTGTGGGTGGCAGAGCAGCGGGTGCAGGGGGCATTCCGGCTGCGATCCATGTCTGCAGCAGACTCGTTTCGGCGGGAGTGATGGGTTTGATGCTGACGGCAACAAGTCGGCGGGCTGGCGGCATCTCCGCAGCGGCGATTTTTTTCAGTAACAGGCTCTGTTCAGGTTTTCCAGGAACAGCGGCCGGACCGGACGTACCCCCTTTGAGGAGACTTTCGCGGGTGCGCAGATCAAGTCCGCCCTCCTGACGATCATGACCGTGACACACGGTGCAGCGGAGCAGGAGCAGTGCCTCGATGCGATCCCACGTGACAGTGGGAAACTGGTCCGGTCCGGGAAGTTCTGCTCCGGCAGCGATCCACGAACGCAGCGTCTCCACTTCGGCGGCCGGAAGACGGCTGGATTTTTCGGGCGGCATGGTGCCGGCAGCGACCAGTTGAAGCAGCAGACTTTCGTCCGGCTGACCAGGAACGATAACGGTACCGGAGTGACCACCGTGGACCAGTCCGGATTCAAGATCCAGACCGCCACTGTGGTCGCTTGTGCCGTGGCATGCAAGGCAGCGGGTTTGCAGGATGGGCAGCACGTCGCGGGTAAAGTCCGGGGTGTCTTCAGCCAACGCCGGGCTGGTGGCGATGAAACCGAAGAACAGCAGGCACAGAGTCAGACGTCTCGGCCTCATGGAACACCTGTGGAGTGGCAAACGGCAGGCGGGGAATTCAGCCTCCGCTGATTTCCGCCCTCGAAGATCGTGACAGACGGACTATAACCACCTCAGCATTCTCTGGAAATCCCCGGGCTCCTTGACTGAAAGGCACCTCTGATGCTGCTGAATTCCCTGATCCGACTGGCTCCCTGTCTTCTTGTTGCCGGGCTGGCGGATGGTGCTGCGGGAGGTGATTTCCTGCAGTTTCGTGGCGGTCAGATGGTCGGTTCGGCGAACAGCGAACCCATTCCGCTGGATTGGTCACTGGACAAAAATATGGCGTGGAAGGTTGCATCGCCGGCCGCAGGATGGGCACAACCACTGGTGGTGGGGCAGCGACTTTACGTGGCGGGCGCTGTGTCTCAGGCCGACCTGCGGCCATCCAACTTTGCTAAAGGAGTCAAGGCTCCGCAGAGCATGGGAATATCTCTGTTTTCTCGCCCGCCAAAGGAGCAGATGACCTGGAAACTGTTTTGTCTGAGTACCGAGGATGGCCGGGTGCAGTGGGAGCAGACGGTAGCCGAGGGTCAGGCGAAGTTTCCCATTCATCCTTCAAATTCGTGGGCCACCGAGACTCCGGCGGCGGATGCCGACGGCGTGTATGTCTACAGCGGCGCTGCGGGAGTTGTTGTGGGGTTCGACCACAGCGGCAGGCAGCTCTGGAAGCAGGATGTGGGGGTCTACAAGACCAGTAACAGCTTTGGAACCGGCAGCTCCCTGGCGATTCATGGCGGTGCCGTATTTGTTCAGAATTTCAACGAAGAACAGTCAGAAGTCTCGTGCCTCGACACAAAGTCCGGGGCTGTGAAATGGAAGTTTGCACGCGCCGGCAGTGGTACATCGTGGAGCACTCCGCTGATCTGGACCAACGCCAGCCGAGTGGAGCTGATCATTTCGGGCGGGGATCAGATTGACAGCCTTGATCCCTCCACTGGCACAGTCCACTGGACGATCAAAAACGTCAAGGCCGCAACGGCCTGCTCACCATGTGCGGATTCAGAACGTCTGTATTTTGGTGGCAGCGATCCATTCTCGAAGGGTCCGCTGGTGGCTGTTTCTGCAGGGGCCAAAGGGGAGTTGGTGCCTGAGGAGAAAAACGGCCGTTTTGAATACTGTGCATGGCTGCAGGACCGTCAGGCTCCCGGGATGGCGTCGCCAGTGTCCACAGGCAAGTACGTGTACACCAACGAGAACAACATTCTGCGATGTTTTGACGCGGCATCGGGAGACAAGCTGTACCAGACTCGAATTCCTGGTCTGGATATGCTGGCGGCCAGCCCGCTGATCGTCGGAGACAAACTGCTTCTTCTGGATGAAAACGGCAGAGCCTGTCTGGTGAAGGTTGGCCCGGCGTTCGAGAAGGTGGGTGAAGGTCGTCTGGACGACGTTTTCTGGGCGACACCTGCAGTCAGTGGCGGTTCAATTTATCTGCGGGGTGTTGAGTCGATCTACTGCATTCGAAAATGAGTTTTGCTGAAGGTGACTGGAGCAACGCAAACGGCCCTTGTCCGTGCGTGTTTGGACAAGGGCCGTTCGGTATGGAAGCAAACAGCTGGGTTGCAGCTGAGTGGATTTGGCGATTACTTGGGAGCGTCGGCAGGAGCCGGGGCAGCAGCAGCGTCACCAGCGGGGGCAGCAGCGTCGCCGGCAGGAGCAGGAGCATCACCAGCGGGAGCGGCAGGAGCATCACCGGCAGGAGCGGCGGCAGCGTCACCAGCAGGAGCGGCGTCGTGGGTCGGAGCAGTGCCCGACGGAGCGGCCATAGTGGAGGCAGAAGCGGTGGCTTCGGGAGATACCGCAGGTGCCGGGGCTTCGCCCTGGCAACCGGCAATTACGAGGCCGAGACCGAACACGGAAAACAGCTTAACGACACTTTTCATTTGAGTCTCCAGGAAACAAAACGAGCAGCATTCAGAGTGAAGCAGGGTCAATCCAGATGGCCCGCCCCAAGCATTAATTTAGCAGCGCAACCCGTGTGTGTTCAACTGCGCGGGAGCGACGGGGAGAATTCCTGTCGAAAGGAACGCAGCGCCGCAGCGAATTTTGCGGAACTGCTGAAATCCGAGCGATTTGGGGATTTCGGCAGGTGATATCTGGATTTTTGTTGACACGGCTCAGTTTCATGCAGGTCAGCAACCGAATCTCTGGCCGCAGTGAATGCTCCGAAAAGGCAGTCTGTTCCTTCCGGTTCATGAAAAGCCTCGGAATTTGTTGGACTGCAGGGAATTCACGGGGTTGACAACAGATTCCTTGTGCGATTATCACTCGCACAAATTCAGGGGGGTCTCCCCATTTAATACTGCCCATGACATTCAACCACAAGGCGTCCGGCATGCTCCTGACTCGCGATCCCCTCACACTTGAAGACAGCCAGAACTGGTTCCTGTTTGCCGGGACCAGCACAGCCACCGTCAGCCCCGTGCTTCGGGGAGACGGGGACGACGACGGCTTCGACGAAGACTTCGCCGACGAAGACCTCGATGAAGACGATGACTTTGACGACGATGAAGAACTCGAAGAAGATGAATTCGAAGACGAAGACGATTTCGAAGATGACGACGATGATGATTTCGATGATGATGATTTCGATGACGACGACGAAGAAGAGGAAGAGTTCGAGGGGGAGGAGGAAGAATTCTGACAGCTGGTCCGCGGCTGCATGATTGACGACGGGCACTTCCGACAGCGAAGTGCCTTTTTTTTCGTCCCGTATTCGGGCTGCTGAACCACAGGGAGCTGTAGATGCTGGGAATCTGGGACGAAGTGCAGGAAGCCCGACAGTTTCTGGCCGATCGCTGGCCGCATGTTCCCCGCGCCGGACTGATACTCGGCACGGGACTCGGCGGACTTGCCCGGCGAATTCACGTCGAGGCCGACATTCCATATTCAGAGATTCCGCATTTTCCTCGCTCCACAGCCCCCAGCCATGCAGGCCGGCTGATCATGGGACGATTTGAAAACGTGCCGGTGATCGCCATGGAAGGCCGCTTTCACTACTACGAAGGTTACTCGCTGCAGAAAGTCACCTTCCCCGTCCGCGTCATGCGCGCTCTCGGCGCAGAAACGTTGCTGCTCACCAGCGCCGTGGGCGGCATGAACCCCCATTTTCAACTCGCCGATATCATCGTTCTCGAAGATCACATCAACCTCATGCCGGACAACCCACTCCGCGGTATCAATGATGACCGCATGGGCCCGCGTTTTCCGGATATGAGCCAGCCCTACACCCGAACACTGGTCGATGCCGCATGTCGCACGGCACTGCAGCACGGCATCGCGGCCCACCGTGGCGTACTCGCAGCCGTTCCCGGACCCAATCTGGAAACTCGCGCCGAATACCGCATGCTGCGAACACTCGGAGCTGACGTGGTTGGCATGTCCACCGTCCCGGAATGCATCGTGGCCGTACATGCCGGTATGCAGGTGCTTGCATTTTCCATCGTCACAGACATGTGCCTCCCCGATGCACTCGAACCTGCCGATATCGCTCGCATCATCGCCGTCGCTCAGACAGGCGGTCAGAAACTGGAACATCTTCTTGTCCATCTCTTCCAGGACCACGCCGCACTGCTCAACCGTCGCGTGGAAGACGTCTGAAATCATTCCCTCGCACTTCTTTCGGACCCGACCTCCATGCAACGCCCCCACGGCCACTCTGCTCCACTGCCGGAACCCACCGTCCGTATGTCCGAAGGCTGGCACTGCCTGCACCTCTACTACCGGGTGGATCAGCAGGCCCTGAAACTGCTCGATCCCGTCGATATTGCCCACGGCCGCGCCGAAGTCACTGAAATACTCAACCCCACTCAGCCGGATGCTCCCGCGCGACTGCAGACATCCGTCATCTCCGGACACCGCGCTGACCTCGGCGTCATGGTCATGGACCCCGATCCACTCAAAATTAATTCCATCCAGCAGCGAATCCGCGCCAGCCGACTCGGAACCGTGCTGATTCCAGCATGGTCCTTTGTCTCCATCACCGAAGTCAGCGAATACGTCCCCTCCCCTGAACAATATGCCGAACGACTCCAGCGCGAAGGAACGCTGCCCTCTGACCCCGCATTCCAGGCGAAGCTCAACGCCTACCAGCAGCGACTTCCTGCCATGAATCAACAACGCCTCTACCCGGACCTGCCGCCATTTCCCGTCGTCACCTTCTATCCCATGAACAAGATCCGTCACCCGCAGGCCAACTGGTATACAGAACCGTTCAGCGTCCGCAGTGAACTGATGGCTGAGCACGCTACTTCGGGCATCCGTTTCGCCGGACGCGTCTCGCAGCTGATCACTGCCTCCACAGGCTTCGATGACTGGGAATGGGGAGTCACTTTGTGGAGCCGGGCTCCTGAGCACATCAAAGACATCGTCTACTCCATGCGTTTCGACCGTGCCTCCGCCCGCTACGCCGAATTCGGCCCCTTCTACGTCGGCTATATCATGGAACCCGCCGATGCCCTGAAACATCTGCGCATCTGAACTTGCCGAATTGCAGACCAATCCAGAACACTTCGCCGGGCGGCAGTTTCCTCAGCATCACGGGATTTGCCGCCCGCTTCATGCCGTCCGCACACCCACGAACGACCGTTTACACCGACAGGGGCTGTTTTCCATCTCAGAAGTCTGATAGTATCCTGGAGTCCGTATCACTGTCCCCATGCAGCTCTCGGAGCGTCTTCCATGCGTCTGCCCCAGACTCTTCGCCTGCCCCTGCCTGCACCGCTCCTCCTCCACACGCTGGCAACCATCGCAACGTTACTGTTCTGCGCGTCGCTCACTGCCCAGCAGCCCACGGACTTCACTGTCCTCGAACAACAATTCAAACAGACACAGCAGACAGTGCTTCAGAAATACTGCCTCAGCTGTCACTCCACCGCCGAACAGCAGGGCGATCTTGATCTCGAACGTTTCCACTCCGTTGCTGACATTCGCAGCGATGTTGTTCCCTGGCAGCGCGTGATCGAAGTACTGGACGACGGAGAAATGCCGCCGGCCGATGCCGAACATCAACCCTCCGCCGCTCAGAAAACCGCCCTCCGCAACTGGGTCCGGTCCCTTCTCGATGCAGACGCGATCGCTAATTCCGGAGATCCGGGCCCCGTTGTTCTGCGGCGGCTCAACAACGCCGAATTCAACTCATCGATTGCAGACCTCACCGGTGTCGATCTGCAGCCCGCTCGTGAATTTCCCGTGGACAGTGCCGCCGGCGAAGGTTTCACAAATGTCGGAAACGCACTGGTGATGTCACCAGCCCTGATCCAGAAATATCTCGATGCAGCCCGCGAGATCTCCAGCCACGCAATGCTGCTGCCCGATCGCATCGAATTCTCTCCCTCCACAACCCAGCGCGACTGGACCAACGAAAAACTGGCCGCCATTCGCCAGTTTTACGACCGGTTTTCCGAAAGCGGCGGGGGCACAGCCGTCAATCTGCAGGGTATCCGCTTCGAAACCAACGGCGGTGGACGATTGCCGCTTGAACGGTTTTTCAGCGCACTTCTTAAAAACCGCGAGTCTCTTGCTGCCAATTCGCTCTCCTTCAACGATCTTGCACATTCAAGCGGTCTCAGTCAGCGATATCTGGAACGCCTCTGGAAAACTCTGCAAACCCCGTCATCATCACGTGTCCTGCTGCCCCTTCAGCAACTCTGGCTGTCTGCCAAACCCGATGATGCGGCAACACTCGCTCGCTACGTCGTCGGCTGGCAACAGTCTCTCTGGCAGTTCTCCACGATCGGCCACATCGGCAAGCGCGGGGGCCCCGCAGCATGGCAGATCCCGATCAATCCACTGCAGTCCCGCACATCTCTGAAACTCAAAGTTCCCGCAGCCGACAATCAGGGGATGATCTCTCTCTATCTGGCGGCTGCAGATGCAGGTGATGGCAATACCGGCGATTTCGCACTTTGGCAGAACCCGCGATTCACCGCACCCGGTCGCCCCGACCTGCCACTGCGGCACGTAAGAGCGGCTGCCTGGCACCTTGAACAGCACCGACTGCAGCTCCAAAAAACCGCGGCGGCCTGTCTCGCCGCCGCCGCCGACGTCGCCGCTGCTCCTGCAAACGCAGACACAGCTCCCGATATCCCCGCCATCGCCGCATCCCACAATATTTCCCCAACTCTGCTCAACGCCTGGCTCAGCTACCTCGGCATCGCCGGTGGTCCGGTCACAATTGACGGCTACATGCGGCAAAAACAGGAAAAACTGGAGAACTACGACTTCGTCAAGGGCTGGGTCGCCGCCGATGCCCTCAGTATTCTCGCCAACTCCTCCGACATGCTGGTTCGCGTCCCCGGCGACATGGCCCCCCACAGTGTCGCTGTGCATCCCGCACCCAATCGCCGCGTGATCGTCGGCTGGAAGTCACCTGCTGACGCTGCGTATGTGTTTCAGGGCCGCGTTCAACGAGCCCACATGGCCTGTGGGAACGGCGTTAACTGGGTGCTGGAACTGCGTCAGGGCAACTCAAGGCGACCGCTGGCTTCGGGAACAGCGGATGGTCCGAATAACGCCCCCTTCGGCCCCTTCGAATCTGTGCGACTGCGCAAAGGCGATGTCGCTGCACTTGTCATCTCTCCGCGCGACGGCAATCACTCCTGTGACCTCACCGCTATCGACCTCAGCATCACCACAACCTCGGCTGCCGATCAGCCAGTCCTCGCGTGGAATCTCGCCACAGACGTCTCCAGTGATCTGCTCGCAGGTAACCCTCACGCTGACTGCAGAGGCAATCCGGACGTCTGGCATTTCTTCAGCGAAGCCGACTCCACAAACGCTCCTGCCAGCGTGATTCCGCCGGGGTCCTTGCTTGCCGCGTGGCTGGACACAGCAGATCCGGCACAAAAAACGCGCCTGGCGGAACAGCTCCAGCAACTGCTCAACGCCCCCGCTCCGCCAGCCAGTGACACTCCCGACGCCCGACTCCTGCAACAGCTCATATCACTCAGCGGTCCGATCCTTTCATCCGTGCAGCGAAATCTTCCCGAACTGATCGCGGCGACACCTGCTCCCGCAGATGATCTTCCCGGCCCCGATCCCGCACTGTTCGGCACCCATCCTGATGGTGCCAGCACTGCACCGACTGATCTCTGCGTAAAGGCCCCGTCTGTGTTCGAAATCCGCGTTCCGGCAGACCTCGTCGCCGGCTGCGAACTGGTCCTCGATGCCACACTGCATCCCGAAGGCAGCAGCGAAGGCAGCGTTCAGATGCAGGTGCTGACGGAACGCCCGGAAAGTCTCAGTGGCGTCGCCACGGCCGCAGCGAAGCCCGGACAGGGCAAGGCCCGCTGGTCTGACGGCGAAGCACCTCCCGCCTTCGATGCTCCCATCCTCACACTCCCCGACAGCCCCGCTCAGAAACGCGTCCTTGACGACTTCGCCAGCTTCCGGGAACTCTTCCCAGCCGCTCTGTGCTATACCCGAATTGTGCCTGTCGATGAAGTCGTCACTCTCACACTTTATTATCGTGAAGACGACCAGCTCCGCCGACTGATACTCAGTGAAGACGAAACCCGCGAACTGGAGCAGCTTTGGAATGATCTGCACTGCGTCAGTCGCTCTGCCTTCGCCCTCGTGGATGCCTATGAACAACTGTGGCAGTTCGCAACCCAGGATGCAGACCCCAGCGCCTTCACTCCGATGCGCGAAGGCATTATGGCAGGCGCAGAAGAATTTCGCCGGCAGCTGCAGGCCGCCGAGCCGATTCATCTGCAGTCAATCCTCAATCTGGCCAGTCGAGCGTGGCGACGACCGCTCAGCGAAGCCGAACAGCAAATGCTCCGCAGCTTCTATCGCCAGCTGCGCGAGTCCGAACTCGGCCATGACGATGCAGCTCGAATGACGCTGGCCCGCGTGCTCGCAGCTCCACAGTTCCTGTACCGTATCGAAGCTGCAGCACCCGGCAGAACCCCCGCGCCCGTGTCTTATTACGAACTCGCCAGTCGACTCAGCTTCTTCCTGTGGTCCTCCATTCCCGATCAGCCGCTGCTGGATGCTGCCTCCAGCGGCAGACTGACCAGCGATGAAGAACTTCGCAGTCAGCTTCAACGCATGCTTTCCGATCCGAAAATCCGCCGCATGGCCGTCGAATTTGGCTGCCAGTGGCTCCATGTCCGCGACTTTGATCAGCTGGATGAAAAAAGCGAACAGACATTCCCTGAATTCATCGAACTCCGCAGTGATATGTACGAAGAAACCATTCGCTTTATTGAGGATCTGTTGACGAATGACGGATCGGTCCTGAGCCTTCTCGATGCAGATCACACTTTCGTCAACGGGCGACTGGCCGGGTTCTACAGCATTCCAGGTGTTGAAGGCCCTGAATGGCGCAAAGTGGACGGGGTCAAATCGCACGCCAGAGGCGGAATTCTCACGATGGCCTCCACACTTGCAAAACAGTCCGGCGCATCCCGCACAAGCCCAATTCTCCGAGGCAACTGGGTCTCAGAATTTCTGCTCGGAGATCGCCTGCCAAAGCCACCCAAAGGTGTCCCCGTACTCCCGGAACAAACGCCGTCAGGAGTGACCGAGCGACAGTTGATTGAACTGCACAGCAGCGATCCCGCCTGCGCCAAATGTCATGCGAAAATTGACCCCTTTGGATTCTCGCTGGAACATTTCGATGCAATCGGTCGACGAAGAGAACGCGACAGCCAGAACCATCCCGTCAACGCCTCGGCCACACTTCCCGATGGCACCCCAATCGCTGGCCTCGATGGACTCCGCAACTATCTGCTGAACACCCGTCGCGAAGATTTTTTGAAAACCTTCTGCCGACGCCTGCTGGGTTATGCCCTCGGCCGCTCGACACAACTCTCCGACGAACCCCTGCTGGCCGAAATGCTCAAATCACTCGAACAAGACAACTACCGCATCAGCGCCGCTCTGATTCCAGTTGTCTTAAGCCCACAGTTCCGCTGTATTCGCGGAATCGAACAGGAATTGGCAGCCGAGTAAAGGCTGCACGAAACTCGCCGTTCGAAAACGGACTCACACCAAATCACCTGGGGTCAGACGATCCGATGTCGAGCAGCAATACGTATTCGGACGCACTTGCTGCCCACCCACCGCAGCCACCGGCGGCCGCTTTTGTTGACACTCCTCGATCCTTGCCTCAGCATTCGCGCTCTGCTCTTCTACCAACAGCGTCGGCCGACCAACGGTCCGCTTTGCAGGACGAGTGATTTCAATGGCACAGTGTGCTCAGTGCGGAGAAACCATCCTGTTCGGTGGTGTCTCGGAAAATGATCAGCGATTCTGTGATGACAACTGCCGGGAACAGAGTCAACTGATGAATGCCGGCATGCAGGTCTCGGAAGAAGAGATTGCAGAGATCGTTTGGAGCGTGCATGGTGGACCGTGCCCAAGGTGTGGAGGCCCCGGGCCTGTGGATGTTTACACGTCTCATCTGGTAATCTCAGTCATCCTTGTCACATCGTCCAGATCCAGGCCTCAGATCAGCTGCCGCAGTTGCGGCATTAAGGCGAAACTTGGTGGAGCACTGCTGTCAGGAGTACTTGGGTGGTGGGGCATACCTTGGGGCGTCCTCTTCACGCCGCTCTACATCATCCGCAATCTTGTGGGCATATTTTTTTCACCCGACCCCACACAGCCCTCCACAAAGCTCGAACGACTGGTGATTTTAAGCATCGGGAAACAGATTCAGGAAGGGGCCCTGCAGGAAGACGGCTAATCGCATTCAACCGTTTGTGTTCGAACGTCCCTGCCCTTGCTCCCGACCGCTGAAAAGCTGAGTACTGACCAGCTAGGCTTCTTTGCGCATCGCGACTGGTGCCAGCTCAAACAGACTCTGAATTCTCAGAATAGCCCCATTGTCAGGAAAGGTATGGAACGAATGCACAACAAAGCCATTCCGCAACAGATCACAGCTGAGAAAACTGAGACATCGAGGGCTGGATTTTTGCAGGCCAGGGAGTGAGATGGAGAGTGTGGCTTTGCGAGCATCGGCTTCCAGTTCTCTGTGAAGCTGCAGGAAAACATCGGCCGCGACGGTTTCCAGCTGGTAGCTGCAGTTGTACTGCAACCGACCGGCAGTGACGGTATGCGTGCGATAGCCGATCAGTCGTCGCTCGACGGCACAGCACTGGCGGGGTGTTGGTGTGAGGCGACTGACCGCAAGTTCTGTGATGGCCGCTTTTCCGTGTCGCACTTCGATGGCATGCCCGTCGGCACAGATTCGCAGGGTGGCGACCACGCTGCCGGCTGTCAGTCGTGTTTCTCCCACGATATCAAGGAGTTCCGGATGCACGGTTCGCTGAAACACCCGCAGCATCATATCGGCGGCATCCGGGCGAACGTACGTCATCGTCATGGCTTGAGGGCTTACAAAACTGAGCAGCTCAGTGGGCCGCAGAGGAATCGAAAAACGAGGTGACCTGAGGCACCTCCGGGACGGTTGAGTGTATTACAGGGCCTGATTCGGGCAAATGCAGATTTGTTTTTCCGGTCCGTTTCCCTTGCTTTTCACCAGAAATCGCCGGAGGATTCGCGTTTGGCAACAGTCGCTGTTTCAAAAGGACAACCAATATGCAGTCTCGCTCTTTCCGCTGCCTCCGGTTTCTGCTCCCAACGCTGCTCCTGCTTCCCTCCACAGCAACCCCCGCTTCAGACTGGCCGCAGTTTCGCGGTCCGGGCGGACAGGGACACTCCAGTGCTGTCGGACTCCCATCCGCATGGAGTGAATCCGCTAATATTCGCTGGAAAGTGGCTGTCCCCGGCAGCGGCTGGTCTTCCCCCGCACTGCAGAACAACCAGATTTGGCTCACATCTGCCGTCGATGGCGGAAAATCGCTGCACGCCATGGCATTCGACCGGACTTCCGGAGAACTGCTCCACAATGTGGTGGTTTTTCAACTGGAAGATCCCGGCCCGATCCACAGCAAAAACAGCCATGCTTCACCCACACCCATTCTGGAAGGTGACCGGGTCTACGTCAATTTTGGTGCCCACGGTACTGCCTGCCTTGACACCTCCGGAAAAGTGCTCTGGACCAACCGCGAACTCACCTACAACCACCGCCACGGCCCAGGCGGTTCCCCGGTGCTCTTCGAAGACCTGCTGATCCTGAACTGCGACGGATCTGACATTCAGTTCGTCGTGGCCCTCGAAAAATCCACCGGAAAAGTCCGCTGGAAAACCGACCGGCAGCACATCAGCGAAGATCGCCGCACGGGTAAATCCAATGTCCCCATGGCCTACAGCACTCCGCTGCTGGCCGAAATCGACGGACGCATTCAACTGCTCAGCTGCGGCAGCGACAGCCTCGTCTCCTACAACCCCAAAGACGGCTCCGAAAACTGGTGGTTCCGCTATGACGGCTATTCCAACGTTCCCCGCCCGGTCCTGTCCCAGGGCATGGTATTTATTAGTTCCGGCTACGATCGCCCTGAGTTCTTCGCCGTCCGCACGGCAGAGGCAAAAGACGACATCACTCAGTCGCATCTCGCCTGGAACCTCAAAAAAGCAGCCCCGCTCAACCCTTCACCACTGGCTGTCGGCAGCGAACTGTACCTCGTCAGCGACAACGGCATCGCCACCTGTCTGGATGCTGTGTCCGGCACTCAGCATTGGCAGGAACGCCTGGGCGGAAATTTCTCAGCGTCTCCCACCTTCGCTGATGGACTGCTGTGGTTTCTGGACGAAAACGGCAAAACCACCGTCCTCAAACCAGGCACCACGTTCGAACAGGTCGCCGTCAATACGCTCGAAGGAAGAACGCTCGCCACCCCCGCCTTCGTTGATAAATCCATCTACCTCCGCACCGACACGCACCTCTACTGCATTGAACGTGCAGAATAAGGTGGCCGTCGCCACGGACAAATCCCCGCGACACTCTAAAACTCCGACAGCAACTTCCTCGCTGCCATGCACTCGTTTCCACAGGTCCCCCAATCGATGTCAACCGGCTGTCCCTACGATGCGATCCTGATGCTTTCCTTCGGCGGTCCGGAAAAACGCGATGACGTCGTCCCGTTTCTGGAAAATGTTCTTCGAGGCAGGCCGGTCCCCCGGGAAAGACTCCTCGAAGTCGCCGAACACTACTATCACTACGACGGTGTCAGCCCAATCAACCAGCAGTGCCGTGACCTTCTGCAGGCTCTGCGTTTCGAACTGGATCAGCACGGCGTCAGCCTCCCGATCTACTGGGGGAACCGCAACTGGCATCCCCTGCTCCCGGAGACGCTGCGGCAGATGCATCAGGACGGTGTTCGCCGAGTACTCTGTTACGTGACTTCCGGATTCAGCTGCTATTCAGGCTGCCGTCAGTACCGGGAAAACATCGCCGCTGCGATTGCTGATCCGGCACTGGCCGGCATGGAAGTGCATAAGATCCGAGTGTTCTACAATCACCCTGACTTTATCGAAGTGCTTTCTGAATGCGTGGGTGCCGCCGTCACACAGGCCTCAGCAACCAACCAGCAGCCGTTTGTCGCATTCACCGCTCACAGCATTCCCATGGGCATGGCCAGCACATCAGACTACGTCAAACAACTCAGCGAATCCTGTCGCCTCGTTGCTGAACGTCTGAACATTGACACCTCACACTGGAGACTTGTCTACCAAAGCCGCAGCGGACGTCCGGAGGATCCATGGCTGGAGCCCGACATTCTTGACTTCATCCGTGAACTCCACAGCACCGGATGCCGCAGCCTCGTGATTTCCCCGGTTGGATTCCTCTCCGATCACATGGAAGTGCTCTACGACCTCGATGACGCAGCAAAACATCTGTGTGACGAACTGGGTATCCACATGAGTCGTGCTCGAACCCCCGGCACGCATCCCACCTTCGTCAGCATGGTCAGAAAACTGATTCAGGAAAGGTTCCAGGGATCGGCACGTGAGTGTGTGGGATTGTTCGGGCCAAACCACGACGTCTGCCCGACTGACTGCTGTCCCGCACCACAGCCTCCGGCCGGAGGGCCACCGGGACGCCGCTAGTCCAACGGCAGTCACTTTGTCGCCTTTCGCTCTGCGAAAGGACTTCCAATGCTCTTCTTTCGCGGAGCGAAAGACGACTCTCTCATCCCCCGACGGTGAAAGTGACTGCCACTGGCCGCTAGTCCTCACTCAGGTTGATGGTCACTTCCACTCGGGCGTTTGACAGCCTCGCCACTTTTCCGGACGAGTCTGCGTCCAGTGAAACGCGAACTTCCACAACCCGCGCATCCGTATCGCTCACGGGGTCGTTTGTCAGCACAACCTTGCGTGCCACAAGTTGACCGATTTCCACCACTGTCCCCTGCAGACGCACACCGGAACCATCGACCACGACTTCGGCGTTCAAGCCCTCGCGGAGCAGACTGACATCCGCTTCGAACACTTCCGCCACAGCGTGCATTTGCCGTACGTCCCCCAGTTCAAGCACTCCGTCGCTGCCAGGCCGTTCTCCAACGCGAATGTGAATGCGCAGAATTCGGCCGTCTACGGGGGCATGGATCCGAGAGGCAGCAAGCTGCGTTTCGGCAGAAGCCAGAACTGCCTCCGCTCGGGCGACCTCCGCAGCGGCCGCCTGCACGTCCGTCTCGCGGATTTCACGGAGACTGTCGAGCAGTCCGGAGCCGCGCTGGGTTTCAATCAGCAGGCGATCCAGCTCCCACTGTTTGGCGTCCAGATCGTCGTCCGACAGGGCCTTTCGCTGATGAAGCTCCCGGGCCCGATCGAGCTCCCTGCGAACGACTGTGGACTGCTGACGAGTCAGTGCTACTGCGGCTTCCTGAGCGGCGATGTCGCCAGCCTTCGCTCCTGCTTTCACCTGAGCAAGTTTGGCCCGTGCAGCGTCCAGTGCCGCACGGGCTTCGGCGACACTGGCTTCCCGACGCACAAAGTTATCCAGAACCGCCAGTACCGCACCTGCTTTTACGTCATCACCTTCCCGCACCAGCAATTCACGAATGGTGGCACCCTCATTGCCGGATTCCGGAGACAACTCAAGGATCCGGCTGGCCGGTTCCAGCCTGCCAAGCGCATGCACGGCTACCCGTTCAGGCTCTGCATCCTGCAATGCCGGAGCTGTGGGTAATCCACCTTGACGGGAAATCCCGCTGCTTTGCCAGTGCCATGCGGCGGCAAAGAGTGAAGCGGAGACGCAGACAACCACCGTCACCAGAATTGCGCGGCGGCCGGGAATCACTGCCATTGGTACTCTTGCAATGCTCATGAACCACACTTTTCGCAGACACGGGTTTGGTGGAATCGCGGGAAATGGTGAATTATAGGCGGCATCCAGCCCCGGACAGCCAGCGAGAGAGATTGAGTTTCCTGAGTCGAGGGCACTTTTGCACGCTGGTCGGTATCCAAAGCCCCGTCGCGAGTTGCCCGCGAGTGTCATTCCGAATACGATAACGAGCCATCCATTCCCCCAATCGAGAGATGAATCCACCATGACAGTCCCCCGAATTCAGCCGCCCCAGCGTCTGCTCATGGGCCCAGGCCCCAGTGCGATCCACCCGTCAGTACTCGCCGCCCTGGCCGCGCCAACCGTCGGCCATCTTGACCCGTACTTCCTGCGAATCATGGACGAACTGCAGTCAATGCTGCGACAGGTCTTTCAAACGTCCAATCCGATGACCATGGCGATCAGTGGCACCGGAAGCGCGGGAATGGAAACCTGCGTGGTCAATCTGATTGAACCTGGCGACCGGATGGTGGCCTGCATTAACGGCGTTTTCGGAGGCCGAATGGCGGAAGTGGCCGAGCGTCTGGGGGCGGAAGTGACGCGGATCGAACGTCCGTTCGGCGAAGTCTTCTCAGCGGACGAAATTCGCGAAGTCGTCCAGCGCGTGCGGCCCAAAGCGTTCGGGATTGTTCACGCAGAAACCAGCACCGGCGCCTGGCAACCTCTCGAAGAAATCGCCGACATCGTCCATGACGCCGGCTCCCTGCTGATTGTCGACTGCGTAACCTCGCTGGCCGGAGTCCCCGTCGAAGTCGATCGCCTCGGAATTGACGCGGCCTACAGCGGTTCCCAAAAATGCCTCAGCTGTCCTCCCGGACTGGCCCCCGTCACATTTGGCCCGCGGGCTCTCGAAGCCATGGATCGTCGCACACGCCGCGTCTCCAGCTGGTATCTCGATGTCGGATTGCTCCGGAATTACTGGGGATCCAATCGCGCTTACCACCATACTGCACCCATCAACATGAATTACGCGCTGCACGAAGCTCTGCGGCTGGTTCTTGAAGAGGGGCTCGATGCCCGTTTCGCCCGACATCTGCGACATCATCAGGCACTCCGCGCGGGACTGGCCGCAATGGGCATTTCCTATTCCACCGCCCCAGGCTGTGGCCTGCCAATGCTCAATTCCGTCCGCATCCCCGATGGCGTCGATGACGCCACCGTCCGCGGACTACTGCTCAATCAGTTCGGCATCGAAATCGGTGGTGGTCTTGGGCCTATGAAAGGCAAAGTCTGGCGCATCGGTCTCATGGGAGAAACCGCACAGAAATCCAGCGTGCTGGTGTTCCTCGCAGCACTCGAACAGTGCCTCAACGCCCAAAACTTCCACCCCTCCCCCGGCGCCGGAGTCGCCGCCGCAAATGCCGAATACCTGAAAAACTAACCCAACCGCTGGCGAATCACCCACCACCCACCACCCACCACCCACCACCCACCACCCACCACCCACCACCCACCACCCACCAGCGGGCAGCTGACCCGTTACGTTGCCACCGTTCGCAAAGCATCACGTACAGCAACAGCTACCCCACGCAATTGATCTTCCGTATGCTCACTGCAAACGGATAATCTCAATCTCGCAGTTCCCGCTGGAACTGTGGGAGGGCGAATGGCTGGGATCACAAAACCTGCATCCAGCAACAACCGGCTCACGGCAACCGCGCGAGCAGATTCCGGAACAGACACCGCAATGATGGGACTGCCGTCCGGGCTGAGCTGTCCTGCGGGAGCGTCCTGGGGGTCGGACGGATGACCGATGAGCGGCACGTGGAATTCTCGCAGCAGCATTCGTAAGAGAGCACTGCGGTGCTGCAGTCGCTCACGTCGCGCCGGTTCCCGAATGATCACCTCCAGCGCCGCGGCAGCGGCCGCCAGTACTGCAGGTGGCAGGGCCGTCGAAAAGAACTGGCTGCGGCCGGCGTTCCAGAGCCATTCTCCCAGCTCCCGACTTCCTGCCGTGAAACCACCCTGACACCCGAAGGCTTTGCTCAAAGTACCCACACGAACAGGTGAAGTCTGGTGCTGGAGTTCACACACACCGCAGCCGCGATCACCGAATACTCCGGAAGCATGCGCCTCGTCAGCAACCAGCACCGCATCAAGATCAGAGGCGATCCGGGCGAGCGCAGGGAGATCGGCAAGAGTCCCGTCCATGCTGAAGACGGTATCAGTGACGATGAACACCAGCTCGTAGTCGCGGCGACGCCGCTGCATGGCTGTGTGCAGTCGATCGAGCTGGCTGCGGTCATAAACCAGAAATCCTGCCTGTGAACTGCGACAGCCATCAATCAGGCTGGCGTGGTTCTCGCGGTCGCAGAAAATTGCATCCCGGGGACCGGCCAGCGCCGCCAGCGTGCCGAGATTCGCGGCAAAGCCGGAGGGAAACACTGTGACGGATTCCACGGCTTCCCAGTCCGAAAGTTGTTGTTCCAGGAATTGCTGAGCTGGTGAACGTCCAATAATCAGAGGACTGGCGCCGGAGCCTGACTGCAGTTGGGCGGCAACTTGAAAGGCCTGCAGGACGTGCGGGTGAAAGCTGAGGCCGAGGTAGTCGTTTGAGGCGAAGCTGACCAGACGGCGATCGCCGACCTGACAATGAACCGCGTCCGTCCGCTGGGCAACACCGCGAACACGCAGGTGATGAGCCTCAGCGAGTCCCTGCAGGGAGACTGTCAGACGCCGATGAAACGAAGAGCCGGACATGGCAGGAACCGGGAGGCACGCAGCCTGCGAAAGAAATGACGGAGCCAGCCGGACGGTACGGAAACAAAAAAGGCCCGCACTTGAATGCGGGCCAAAGCGGAGAGAGAGGGATTCGAACCCTCGGACCCCATTTCTGGAGTCACATCATTAGCAATGATGCGCATTCGGCCACTCTGCCATCTCTCCGGGTCGAAAGCAGCCAGAAAGCTGCAGACCTTTGAGTCCTTATTGTGCGTTCAGGTTCGCGGACATGCAACAAAAGTTGGCCTGAATTCTGCCGATTTCCCGCGGCAGCTCGAATTTCCACCACCTCCGGCCGCGAGACAATCAAAACAATTGTTACTGTCCTTCCGGATACGTCGCACGCGGCGCCCCTCGACTGCCGCTGACCGGCGATTCTGCACCAGCCGGCCGAACTGTGCCTCCGCGACGCCGAGCGCCCGTCGAATCTTCCCCAAGTCCCTCGCCCGTCAGCATTTCCATCAGCCAGACTGACGCCCGAGGAATCACAATCACCTTCTTTTGCGATCCAGGTGTTTTCTCGTCGATGATGATGGTCACCTCAGGACCCGCAGACAAGGCCGCTGCCGCTGATTCCCCCGCCGCCGACGGTTCCGACTCCTTCGATATCCCACCCTCGGTTACGTCCGAACCCGCGGCCAGAGGATCAAATTCCAGCTCTTGCTCAGGGACAGAAGTTTCCACCGTCACTGCCTTCGAATCAGCCGCGGATTCTGTGCCGGTCCCTGTCTCACTCGCTGGTTCACTCCCGGAATCCCACGGTTCTGCATCCGCCAAAAGTGGTTCCGAGCCGGGTTCCGACTTGCTGTCGGCAGTGCCACCTTCAAGCAGGTATGAGAGCTTCAGTTCCTGCAGGAGTGCCAGAACTGATTTCGAGGCCATATAGAGCCCCTGAGACTTTTCCCGAACGGCACAGCTGCAGACGCCTGCGAGTGCTCCTGTGTCGGTGTACAACCCGCCACCGGATCGTCCGCTGGCGGGGTCCTTTGCACAAACCAGATTATCTGGTCCAAGATATCGATTCACAGCGATCAGTTCGGTTTCAAGCCGGCTGGGCGTTTTACCCGCGTCACAGCCGAAACTCACCATTTTCTCACCGGGACTGACTTCAAGAGCCGTGGGTTCAATCCTGACGGCCGCCAGTACGCGTTTTGGGGTAATTCGTACCACTGCAAGGTCCAGAGTGTGACTGCCCCCGACCACCGAGGCCGCAAACGCCTCCGGCCTGCCCTTCTCAAAGACTTCCACAGTCACCGTGGAACCCGACTTCTGAAGGTCAAGGAAAAAATGGGCGCACGTCAGCACGTAAGTTTCCTCGGGAACACTGTGGAAGATGGTGCCCGTACCCACCTCCCTCACCGCCCGCCCACTTTCAGTCGAACGCCCTTCCACCTGAATCCTGACGGTTGCCTTTTCTGCAAGCTCAATTCCGGACTGGGGCAGATCATTCGAAGGCGACTGGCCACGAATCACGCCGGGGGCCTTGGAGCCGCCACCAAACACCCGCTGAAAAACGTCTGCCAGCGACCGTCGTGGTGCTGCCGCGCCGCTCGCATCAGAATTTTCATTATCCCCCTCGTCCGAAGTCTGAAGAGACTCCGGTTTCACCGACTCCGGTTTCTCGGGGGCGACTTGCGCAACTGATGCGGGTGGAGCCAGAGCCTCGCGCTTTTCCTGCAGTTCCCGGCTGGCTCGGAGCATCGCCTCGCGAAGCACAGATTCGCTGGTGAGCCCCACAAAACGCTTCACCTCCCGACCTTCCACCATCACGATCAGTGTGGGGACTCCCGTGATCCGAAACTTCGCAGACAGATCCGGTTCGTCTGAGATATCCACGCGACGGACAGGAAAACGGTCCTGTTCCATCCGCTGAATAATCGGAAGCATTTGCCGACAGGGCTGGCAGTAACTTGCAGTGAAATCCAGAAGTTCGACGTCCGGAGGGGCCGCTGGTGTGCCCGGGTCTGCAAGCAGAGTCAGCAGGAGCAACAGTTTCATGTTTGGCTTCCATGCCAGTGTATTGCAGTTTGTTGCCGATCCGAGAGGAATCGCAGCCATCGTGGCTTCGGCGAAAACTGCCGGAAGTCCACAGGTTAAACACTATCTGGAATTGCTGGAAGAGCAGATTTTGCCGGACCAGTCGTCCGTGGCCGAAGTTTGTGTCAGGTTCGCCTGCGGCCGATGACATCGGCCGCAGGCCGGAATCGACGGACTGGAAGTCCGTCGTACCGTAAAGAGGGCCGGTCGCGTGCCGTGGACCCTGGGATTACCACTTCTCATGGGTCCCATTCGTCCCATGCGTCCCATAACACCCCGGCAGTGCGTGGCCGAAGTTCGTGGCAGCTTCGCCGGCGGCCGATGACATCGGCCGCCGGCCGGGGTACGACGGACTGGAAGTCCGTCGTACGTGCATTGAGGTGCATGGCACCTTAAGCGAAAATCCGTGCATCAACACGTGCATCAAGGTGCAAACACGTGCATCAAGGTGCATGGCACCTTGAGCGAAAATCTCAGAGAATTTACTGGTGTTGCATCACACGGGATGACGCCGGGGACAGTCCCCGAAAGGCACTGACGCAGGGATGGAACAGCGGCCCCCGGGCCGGGCGGCACGGGTAAGCGGTGCATGGCACTTTTGCACTTCTGTCGCGGTCGACGGACTGGAAGTCCGTCGTACCGTAAAGGGGGGCCGGTTGTGTGCCGTGGACCCTTGGATCACCACTTCTCATGGGTCCCATTCGTCCCATGCGTCCCATAACACCCCGGCAGTGCGTGGCCGAAGTTCGTGGCAGCTTCGCCGGCGGCCGATGACATCGGCCGCCGGCCGGG
>Ga0172376_10000801_pt1 | contig 40779 bp, 41 predicted proteins | sample Lak35m_FD_121114 | JGI IMG/M metagenome (GOLD analysis project Ga0172376, IMG submission 121114) | Freshwater microbial communities from Kabuno Bay, South-Kivu, Congo - kab_092012_35m | ecosystem: Environmental > Aquatic > Freshwater > Lake | place: Democratic Republic of the Congo: South-Kivu...
GACGATGAATTCGATCGTGCCGGCATTGCGATAACCTACGGCCTTGGCCGCCATCAGAGCCGCATCGGTCATTGCCTTGCGCACCGCCGCGGTCATGCCCGGCGCCGGCGCCTCCTCGATCACCTTCTGACGGCGTCGCTGCAGCGAGCAGTCGCGCTCGAACAGGTGGACGTAATTGCCGTGATTGTCTCCGAAGACCTGCACTTCGATGTGGCGCGGATTGTTGACGAACTTCTCGACGAGCACGCGGTCGTCGCCGAAGCTGGCCTTGGCCTCGCGCTGCGCACTCGCCAACGCCGCCTCGAAATCGGCCTCGTCATCCACTTTCCGCATGCCGCGACCGCCGCCGCCGGCGATAGCCTTGATGAGCACGGGATAGCCGATTTTTCGGGCGGCGGCCTTCAGCGTCTTAAGGCTCTGGTCTTCGCCGTGATAGCCGGGCGTCACAGGCACGCCGTGTTTTTCCATCAGCGCCTTGGCGGCGTCCTTGAGGCCCATCGCGCGGATGGCTTCGGGCGGGGGACCGATCCAGGTGAGGCCGGCCTTGGCAACCGCCTCCGCAAAGGCTGCGTTCTCGGACAGGAAACCGTAGCCGGGATGTATTGCCTCTGCGCCCGCTTCGCGCGCCGCGGCGATGATGCGATCGCCCCTGAGATAGCTTTCGGCCGAGGGCGCAGGGCCGATATGCACGGCCTCATCGGCCTCGCGCACGAAGGCGGCGCCGACATCGGCGTCAGAATAGACCGCAACCGTCCTTATCCCGAGCCTCCGGGCGGTGCGCATGATCCGGCGTGAGATTTCGCCGCGGTTGGCGATGAGGAGAGATGAGAACATGCGCGCAAACTAGGCTGGCCCGCAGGCGCATGGAAGCGGGTTCACAAGCCTAATCCGGGGAAATCCTATCCCGTCAGTCCGACAATCACGATCGCGGCAATGAAGATCGTCAGGCCGATTCCGGCGAAGGTCATCAGGACGGGCGTTCTCCACAGGGCGGAGAACCCGCCGAGCCTGTAGCCGCCTTTCATCTGAAAATAGGCATGTACGGGGATGGAGAAGATCAACCACGGGCTGACGGTCTCGACAACGCCTGGCGCAAAACTCAGCAGCGACAACACGATGAAGAGCAGCGAGACAAAGCTGAGCGAGTAAAGAATGAAAACCGTGTGGTCGAACAGCGTAAGCCCGCGCTTCCAGAAGAATAGCAGCCACAGCAAGGGCAGCGAGATCGGCACCAGCAAGAAAGCAAACTTGTAGGCGGCGTTCTGGACCTTGTAGAGCGCCAGTTCGGGATTTTCGAGCTTGGCCTTGATTTTCTTGTCGAGGTCTGGCCAGCCCGTGTCGACCTTGATGTCGCCGCGCGCGTGGGCTGCCTTGATCTGTTCGTAGATATCCCCATCGACGCTGATGAGGTCGTCGCCGTTCCCGGCGTTCACGCTCGCCTGCGCGCCCGGGCGCACGCCCGCACCCGCGCCGGAGACGAGCTCGACATCACGACCCACGCCGATACTGGAGCCGCCCGTGAAGGCGAACACGGCGAACATCGTGAACACCGCCAGCAGGAACATCGCGAGAGGCGAAATGAACCGCGCGCGCTTGCCGTGGATGTAGTCATGGGTGAGCGTGCCCGGACGGAAGACCAGCATCGGCAAGGTGCGCCACGCGCGCGTGTCGAAATGCACGAGCCCGTGGAGGAACTCCTCGACCATATGCCCGAGCGTGCGGTGGAGGTGCGCAGGCTGACCGCACTGGGCGCAGAACTTGCCCTCGACTGTGGCCCCGCAATTGGCGCAGCTGCCATGCAGATCGCGCCCGGCCAGCTTGCCGCCGTCGATGGCGGAAGCCGCAAGGCCTGCTGTAACCGCCGCGCCGGCAGCCTCTATCTCCCCGCTCATCCGTCCGACCCCCGCTCTGGCCAGCGACGCCCGCCATGCACGGCGGCGACCAGCACGAAGCTGATAATCATGAGGAGATACCACGCGCCAAGCTTTTCGAGCGAGACGGGATGCCAGCCAGCCTCCTGGCTGGGATAGGTCCAGGCGCGAGCAAAGGTGCCGAGGTTCTCGGCAAACCAGATGAAGGTGGCGACGAGGACAAGGCCGACGAGCAGGGGCATTGCGCGCTCGTCGCGGTCCGGCCGGTAGTACAGCATGCAAGGGCCGTAGATCGCCGCGCTCGCCAGGAAGAGGCCGAGGCGCATGTCAGGCAGCCAGTGGTGCGTGAAGAAGTTCGCATATATCGCGATAGCGAGGATGGCCTGCAGCCACAGGGGCGGGAAGCGCACCCAGCGGAATTCCATGATACGCCAGGCGCGGGCGATGTAGCTGCCGACGGCGGCGTACATGAAGCCGGAGAAGAGCGGAACGCCGGCGATGCGCAGGAACGACTCTTAGGGATAAATCCAGGAGCCAACCTGCGTCTTGAAGACCTCCATGATCGTGCCGACGACATGGAAGGCGAAGATGACGCGCGCCTCCTCCCAGGTCTCGAGCTTCGCGGCGAGCATGGCGGCCTGGATCGCCAGCGCAGCGAGGGTGAGAAAGTCGTAGCGGGGGAGCAGCGCATCGGCGGGATAAAGCAGGAATGTTCCCAGCAGCAGGACGAGCACCAGTCCGCCGAACAGGCAGGCCCACGCCTGCTTCACTCCGAAGGAGACGAACTCGAAGAGGAAGCCGCTGACGGACCCGCGCACGAACGCTAGTCGCCATGCCTCGCGCCGCGCATGCAGCCAGTGCTCGAGCTTGAGGCGTTGCGATCCTGCGTCCACGACCCAACTGTTCTCTGCCGCTGGTCAGCAAGGCAGGCGCTATCCTAGTCCAGCGCCTTCTCGTCGCGCTCGCCGGTCCGGATCCGGACGACTTCGGTCAGGCCGGAGACGAAGATCTTGCCATCGCCGATCTTGCCCGAGCCAGCCGCCTTCTGGATTGCTTCGATCACGGCTTCGGCCATTCCGGAAGATACAGCCACGTCGATGCGTATCTTCGGCACTTCAGCCACAGCATATTCGTTGCCGCGATAGAACTCGGTCTGTCCGCGCTGGCGGCCGAAGCCCTGCACCTGGCTTGCCGTAATGCCCGACACGCCAAGCTTCGTCAGCGCCTCCCGCACGGCCTCGTAACGGTGCGGCCGGACGATCGCCGTGATCATGCGCATCGGGTGTTCCTGTTCGTGCTGCAGGCCGAGATACACCAGCCGGCGGATCGCCTCGGAGCGGCTCGGCAGGTCCTGCTGCCCGCGCCGCCAGTCATCGACATCCCGGCCGAAACTGGCCGAGGCGACGAGCTGAATACGCTGGTCGAGCTTTTCCTCGTCGCTCAAACGCCAAATCTCCTGATCAGCCCATCCCCTAGCAAGTTACACACCTGAAGCCAACGGGCGGCGCTGAGCGCCGGTTCGCAGCCGTTAAGTTTGGGTTTCGCAGGGAAAATCGGCGCTTCAACGGTTAAATTACCTTATCGGCCTATGCTGCCTTCTGAACTCAGAACGAGTGGAGCGGACCGTGCACGATCCGGGAAGATTTCGGCTGTCCAGGGCGATGCTGAAAGCAGGCGCGATTGGCGCCCCTCAGACGAGCGCCAATAGCCGCAAACCCGGGCAACCCGAAGAAGCAGCCGCGTGATGTCAGACGAGCGCACAATCCCCCCTGACCAGCTCAAGCGCATGAAGGTCCTCATCGTCGACCCCAACGCCTTCATGCGCGGCGTCGTCGCGGACAGCCTCCGTCGCCTCACCATCAACAGCATCAACGCCACGGCGAGCGCCGTGGAGGCGTTCACGGTTGGCCGCACCTTCAAGCCCGACCTGATCTTCGTCGACTGGGATGCTGGCCGCATGTCGGGCCTCGAATTCACGCGCGAAGTCCGGCGCAACACCACAGGCATTTCGCGCGAAACACCGATCATCCTCCTCGCCGGCGTCATCGCTCACGACCAGCTGATGTCGGCGCGCCAGACGGGGATCAACGAGTTCCTTTTGAAGCCGGTTAGCGCGCAGGGCGTGCTCTCACGCATCGAGGAAGTCGTTCTGCGCCCCCGCAAATTCATCGACAGCCGCAACTATGTCGGTCCTTGCCGCCGCCGCAGGGAAGATCCCAACTATGCCGGACCGTGGCGCCGGCTTACCGATGAGCCGCCGAAGAAAGCCCATTCGGAACAGTCGAAGGAGAATGCGTTCAAACTGCGCGCCATCATCGACAACCTCTCAGCATTTGCAGACCGTAGCACAGAGGATCGCGGCGCCGGGATCCGCGCCATGTATCGCATGCTGCAGCAGAACGCCGCTGAGGTCAGCCGCCTGGGCGACGAAACGATCGATCGCGTGTGGAGCTCATCGCTGCGATACATCGAGGGCGTCGGCATGACCGACACCTACGATGTGGAAGTGGTCAAGTATCACTTCCAGACCATCGCGATCATCCTCGACATGCCGGAAGAGGCCTTCATCCACCGCATATCCGTGGCCAACGAGCTGGATCGCCTGGTCAACAAGAAGATCCACTCCGCCCACGACAAACGCAGCGACGTGGCCTAGATTCGGCGCACCCAGGGTTCGCCGCAGTGTCAGTGCCCCTCGCCCGTCGCGCTGCCGCTTTGTGTTTTGGTGGCGAGGCGGGCGTCCTTCAGAAGCTGGTCTACCATGATGCCCAGCGAGGCGCGCACACGCCGGTTGCGTTCAGTGAACAGGATTGACTTCAGCTCGCTGAAGGCCGTGTCCAGATTGTCGTTGACGATGGCGTAGTCATACTCGCCCCAGCGCAGGATATCCTGGCCCGCGCCATCAAGCCGCGACTGCACGGACTTCGCATCCGCGCCGGGCCTGCCCTCAAGTCGCTGCTTCAGCTGCGCCAGCGAAGGCGGCAGGATGAACACCGAGACGACATCGCCAGGTCGGATCGTCTTCAGTGCGCGCGCTCCCTGCCAGTCGACGTCGAATACGACATCCACGCCCGACACCAGCCGCGCCTCGACCTCGCTGCGCGGCGTGCCGTAGAAATTCTTGAACACCTTCGCCCACTCGAGGAATTCATCACGGTCGATCATGTCGTGGAACTGCTCGACAGAGCGGAAATGATAATCGGCGCCGTCGCGTTCGCCTGGGCGCGGCTCGCGCGTCGTGGCCGAGATCGAGAGTTCGACACCGGAGACTTCGGAGATGATGCGGCGGCACAGCGTCGTCTTGCCGGCGCCTGAAGGGCTAGAAATCACCAGCATCACGCCCCGGCGCGGCCGCACCCTTTGCGCCGGCGTCAGTTCGGGACGATCATTCGACATTCTGAACCTGCTCCCGGAACTGGTCGATCAAGGACTTCAACGCCAGGCCCGAATTGGTCAGCTCGAGGCTGGCCGATTTCGAGCATAGGGTGTTGGCCTCCCGGTTAAGCTCCTGACAGAGAAAGTCCAGCTTCCGGCCAACCGCATCGCCCGAGGCGAGGATCGTACGGGCCGAGCCGACATGGGCCGCCAGCCGGTCAAGTTCCTCGCGGACATCGGCGCGCGTGGCCATGATCAGGATTTCCTGGGAAATGCGATCCGGGTCTGTGGCAATATCCTTGCCGAGTTCGGCCAGCCGGACCTTCAGGCGGTCGCGGACAAGTTCGGGCTGCTTCGCCGCGCACGCCCCGGCCTGCGCCAGCAATTGCTCGACCTGCGCCAGCATGGCCTCAAACAGCTGGAGCAGGCTTTCGCCCTCCTTCGCTCGCGCGAGGGCCAGCATATCGAGCGCTGCGTCAAGTCCGGCCACGAGATCCTTCACCGTGGTCTCATCCACCGACGCGCCGGTACGACTTGCACCCCGCGTGACGCTCGGCAAGCCGGCCAGCCCATCCAACCGGGCAGGCGCCAGGCCGGACTTCACCCAGTGGCGGGAAAGGCGGGCGAGGCGGGCCAGTTCGCGCATATCCATCGCGCTGGCGCCAGGATCACGCGTCCAGTCGACACGCAGCTGCAGCTGGAAGCTGCCGCGATGGAAGCGATCCTTCACGCGCTTGCGGGCCTCGAAGTCGATTGCATCACAGCCGGGCGGATAATTGGTGCGGATGTCCACCGCCTTGCCGTTGACCGAGCGCGCCTCCCAGACCCAGAGGCCCCACGACGCCTGGCCCTGTGCCCGGCCGAAACCTGTCATCCCCCGGATCATGCCCCGCCTCACTCCTGCCGGACAGCCGGCGTGTTGACGCCTGCGGCCGCGTTCTCGCGGCGAAGCTTCCAGTACGCATCGACATTGCGCTGGTGCTCGGCATAGGTCTCGGAGAACAGATGGCCGCCCTTGCCGTCGGCCATGAAATAGATCGCCTTGCTGTCGGCGGGTTGCAAGGCGGCGCGCAGGGCTCCCGCTCCCGGATTGCAGATCGGCGTCTCGGGCAGGCCGTCCATCTGGTAGGTGTTCCAGGCGTTCCTGGTCGCAAGTTCCTTGCTCGTGATGGTGCGCCCGATGGGATAGCCCTTGGTGATGCCGTAGACGATGGTGGCGTCGGCCTGGAGCCGCATGCCGGTTCGCAGCCGGTTGAGGAAAGCGGCGGCGATCAGCGGCTGCTCGTCGGCATTGCCGCTTTCTTTCTCGATCACCGAGGCGAGGATCACGGCCTCCTGCTGTGTCTTCAGCGGCAGGCCTTCCTTGCGGGCGGGCCAGATCTCGGCCAGGAGGTCCGCCTGCGCCTTTTTCATGCGATCGATTACTGATGCGATCGTGTCGCCGCGCGTGACGGCATAGTCGCCGGGCAGAAGCACGCCTTCTGGTGGAACCTCAGGCAAATCGCCCGCAAGCTTGTAGACGCGCTCCGCGCCGCCCGTGGCCTTCCACTCGCGCTCGGCCAGGAGCTTCACGATCATGTCGCTTGTGAGCCCCTCGGGCACGATCACGGCGTATTGGAGCGCCGCGCCAGTCGACAGTTCGGCGACGATGTCCGACATGCTGGCGCCCGAAGGGATTTCGTACTCGCCGGCCTTCATCACCGGCTTGTCGCCCATCAACTCCCGCGCGCGCAGAACGAGGCGGAACTGGCCCTCGTCCGCGATGGCGCCCGATTCAGCCAGCTTGGTTGCAATCGCCTGTGTGGCGGCGCCGCGCTCGATCATCACCACACGGGGCTTGCCATCGGCGGTTGCCGGGCCCGCGCTGGTGTAGAGACCGTCGAGCCAGAACCAGCCGCCGCCGGCAGCAGCGCCCCCGATCACTGCGAGGAGGAGGAGGAGAATGCCGAGAAGCTTGCCCACGCACGAACTCCAGAAGCCGCCCGCCCGAACCCCTTTACACTTCTATCGCGATTCAGTCCGGCGCCTTCATCACCAGGGCCGCGTTCGTTCCGCCAAAGCCAAACGAGTTGGACATGGCGGCGCGCACTGTCTTTCTCACGGCGGTGTGCGGCGTGAGGTTGATCGGCGAGTCGAAGGAGGGATTGTCGAGATTCAGCGTCGGGGGGATGACCCCGTCGCGGATCGCCAGCGCGCAGAAGATCGCCTCAACAGAACCGGCGGCCCCCAGCAGGTGGCCGATGGCGGACTTGGTCGATGACAGGTGGGTTGTCGAAGCCGCGTTGCCGAGGACGCGCGCCACGGCGCGGACCTCGATCTCATCGCCCGCCGGCGTCGACGTGCCGTGAGCGTTGACATAGTCGATCTCGGACGCATCCAGGCCGGAGCGCTGGAGCGCCGTGCGCATGGCGCGCTCGCCGCCATCCCCGCTCTCGTCGGGTGAGGTGATGTGGAAGGCGTCGCCCGTCAGACCATAACCAACGACTTCCGCATAGATCTTGGCGCCGCGCTTCCTCGCGTGTTCGTATTCCTCGAGCACGACGATGCCAGCGCCTTCGCCCATAACGAAGCCATCGCGATCCTTGTCATAGGGACGCGAGGCCTTTTGGGGGGTCTCGTTGAAGCTGGTCGACATGGCGCGGCAGGCGATGAAGCCGGCATAACCGATGCGGCAGACCGAAGCCTCAGCGCCGCCAGCAATCATCACATCAGCATCGCCATACTGGATCAGGCGCATGGAATCGCCGATCGCATGAGCGCCCGTGGCGCACGCCGTGACGACGGCGTGGTTCGGGCCCTTGAAGCCGTACTTGATGGACAGCTGTCCCGAAGCGAGATTGATCAACGCAGATGGAATAAAGAACGGCGAGATACGCCGCGGCCCCTTTTCGTGCAGTTCGACCGCCGTATCTGCGATCGCCTTCAACCCGCCAATGCCGGAGCCGATCAGCACGCCGGTGCGCACCTTCTCCTCGTAGGAGTCAGGCTTCCACCCGCTGTCTGCAATCGCCTCATCGGCTGCAGCGATCGCATAGAGGATGAACTCATCGACCCGGCGCTGTTCCTTCGCCGACATCGTCTTGTCAGGATCGAATGCGTCAGGATCGCCTGCCGACCCACCGCCGCGACCGCTCACCCACGGAACCTGCCCGCCGATCTTGCAGGCAAGGTCGGAGGTGTCGAACAGGTCGACCTTCTTGAGGCCGGATTCGCCTGCGATGAGCTTCTTCCACGACGCTTCGCGACCATTCGCCAGGGGCGTCACGAGTCCCATGCCGGTAATGACGACGCGCCGCATGTGAGAACTCCGGGCGGAGTGCGCGCCGGTTAGACGCGTTCCTTGATGAAGCGGACCGCGTCGCCAACCGTGCCGATCTGCTCCTGGACGTCATCCGGGATTTCGATGCCGAATTCTTCCTCGAACGCCATCACGAGTTCGACGAGATCAAGCGAGTCAGCGCCCAGATCGTCGATGAAGGAGGCCTTCTCGTTGACCTTCTCGGCGTCCACTTCCAGCCGCTCGACCACGATTTTCTTCACGCGTTCGATCACGTCGGACATGTCATTCCCTTCCAGAATCAAGGCCCTGCGGACCCGGACAAACCTTGCGTTGCGGGGCGGTAACACGCCCGAATTTCTTTGACCATAGCCGCCAAAAACGCCGCGGCCTAGATCATCGCCATGCCGCCGTTAACATGCAGGGTCTGGCCCGTCACGTAAGCGGATTCATCCGAGGCGAGATAGACGGCGGCCGCCGCGATGTCAGCCCCGGTTCCAAGGCGCCCGGCCGGAATTCCCTTGAGAAGCGCCTCCTTCTGGTCATCCTTGAGGACGTCGGTCATCGGCGTGGCGATGAAGCCGGGTGCGATGCAGTTCACCGTGATGCTGCGGCTGGCGACCTCCTGGGCGAGCGACTTTGTGAAGCCGATCATGCCGGCCTTGGAGGCGGCATAGTTCGCCTGGCCGGCATTGCCGGTGACGCCGACCACGGATGTGATTCCGATGATACGGCCATGGCGGCGTTTCATCATGCCGCGCATGGCGGCCTTGGCCAGGCGGAAGTAGGCGCCGAGGTTGACGTTGAGGACAGTGTCCCAGTCCTCGTCCTTCATGCGCATCAGCAGGCCATCCTTCGTCAGGCCAGCGTTCGAGACGAGAATATCGAGGCCGCCCAGCGCTTCCTCGGCCTTCCCAACGAGTTCGGATGTTGCAACGGGGTCAGCCAGATTGCAGGGCAGAATCACCGAATTGGGGATGTCCTTCTGCGCCGCCTCGAGCGCCTCGATGCGCGTGCCGGACAGCGCGACCCGCGCGCCAGCATCCGCCAGCGCCTTGGCGATCGATCCACCGATGCCGCCCGAGGCGCCGGTAACCAGCGCAAAGCGACCTGTCAGGTTGAACATAGGCGTCTCCTATCTCTCGGCGTCATTCCCGGGATGCACTTCGCTTACTCGAGAACGAGACCGATAGTTAGCCCAGCGACTTCGCAAATGCCTCAAGATCCGCCGGCATGTTGAGCGCGATGGTCTCCGCATCCGGCGCGTTCCGCTTGACCATGCCCGAAAGCTGCTTGCCTGCTCCGGTCTCGACGAATTTCGTGACACCGCCACCGCCCTTGTCCTGGGCTTCCCCCATCCACTGAATGCTCTCGCGCCAGCGCACGCGGCCAGTCACTTGCTCGACGAGCAAGCGGCGTATGTCGTTGGGGGTGTCGATCGGTCGTGCTGTCACATTGGCGATGACTGGAACGACCGGCTTGGCGATCGTTGTGTCCGCCAGGGCCTTCTCCATCTCCACTGCGGCGGGCGCCATCAGGGGGGAATGAAATGGCGCCGAAACCGGCAAGGGGATCGCCTTGACGCCCCTGGTCTTGGCGACGGCAATTGCCGCGTCGACACCCGCCTTCGTTCCCGAGATAACGACATTACCGCTATTGTTGTCGTTGGCGACAACGACCGTTCCTGAGCCCGCAGCCTCAAGCACGATCGCTTCGGCGACCTCGACATCGACCTTGCCGATGAGGGCAGCCATGGCGCCCTGTCCGACAGGCACAGCGGCCTGCATGGCTTCCCCGCGCTTGCGCAGAAGTTTCGCGGCATCCGCCACCGAGAACGCCCCGGCAGCCGCCAGCGCCGAATACTCGCCAAGCGAATGGCCGGCGAGGAAAGCTGCCTGCGAGACCTTCACGCCGAAACCGGATTCCAAGGCGCGGACCGCCGCGAGACTGACCGCCATCAGCGCCGGCTGGGCGTTGGCCGTGAGTGTCAGGGTTTCGAGGGGTCCGCCCCAGATCAGGGCGGACAGTTTCTCGCCGAGCGCAGCATCGACCTCCTCGAAGACAGATCTTGCGGCGGGAAAAGCATCGGCCAGTTCCTTCCCCATGCCGACGGCCTGCGAACCCTGGCCAGGGAAGATGAAGGCGGTTCGGGACATGAAAAATGCCTTGGAATCAGGATTGCCAGCTGGGTCTCCTATGAACTGGGGCGTTTCGGCGCAAGGTGAATGGCCCTTGTGGAGTGCGAGCGCTTGATTCAGCGGCTTTTTCCTGTATAGCCCCGCGCTTCCAGTGAGAGGCGGTCCCCGGGCAATCGCGCCCATCGGGGATCCATCGTCGCCTGGCCGCCCTTCGGCCAGCAGGCGCCGCCCCTCCAAGAAGGGACGAAAAATGGCTTACTACGAACACGTGGTCGTCACGCGACCCGATATTTCCCCACAACAGGTCGACGCGCTGGTGGAAGACATCACCCGCATCGTCACGGAAGGCAAAGGCAAGGTCGGCAAGACCGAGTACTGGGGCCTTCGGAACCTGTCCTACCCCATCAAGAAGTCGCGCAAGGCGCACTACTCGCTGCTGAACATCGACGCCCCCGGCCCCGTCATCCACGAGATCGAGCGCCGTCACCGCATCAACGAGGACGTGCTGCGCTATCTTACGGTGCGCGTCGACGAACTCTCGGCCGAGCCCTCGCCCGTCATCGCCCGCAAGGACCGCGACGAGCGCAAGCGTCGCGACGATGACTTCGGCGGCTATTCCGGCGGCGGCTTCCGCGACATGGGCGATCGTCCGCCCCGCGCCGACCGTCCACCCCGCGAAGATCGTGGCGATCGCCCGCCACGCCCGCCGCGTGACAGGTAGGAGCAAGGACAATGGCTCAACAGAAGATCAATATTGCGAACCTCCCCTCGCGCCGCCCGTTCGGCCGCCGGCGCAAGGTGTGCCCGTTCTCTGGCGCTGACGCCCCAGCGATCGACTACAAGGACGTGAAGCTCCTCCAGCGCTACATCTCGGAGAAGGGCAAGATCGTCCCGGCGCGCATTACGGCGGTTTCCGCCAAGAAGCAGCGCCTCCTCGGCCAGGCGATCAAGCGCGCCCGGCACCTGTCGCTGCTGCCTTATCTCGTGAAGTAGGGGGAAACATCCCATGGAAGTCATCCTCCTTGAACGCGTCGAAAAGCTCGGCGCAATCGGCGACGTGGTGAAGGTGAAGAACGGGTTCGCTCGCAATTACCTCCTGCCGCAGCACAAGGCGCTTCTTGCGACCGACGCCAACAAGGCGCGGTTCGAGCGCGAGCGCGCCGCTATCGAAGCCCGCAACGAGAAAGCCCGTTCCGCGGCGCAGTCCGAAGGCAAGGCGCTCGATGGCACGACCTACGTGCTGATCCGCCAGGCCGGCGAAACCGGCCAGCTCTATGGCTCGGTCGCCGCCCGCGACATTGCCGAGGCCATCAACGCTGCAGGCCACAAGGTCGAGCGCAAGCACGTGGCGATCAATCAGCCGATCAAGGCGATCGGCATGCATGACGTCACGATCCGCCTGCACCCGGAAGTCGCCCTGAAAGTTACGCTCAACGTCGCCCGCTCGCCGGACGAAGCCGAGCGTCAGGCCCGCGGTGAAAACGTGATCGCTGCCGCCCAGGCCGCCGACAAGGCGGCCGACGACGAAGCGGCCCGCGAGATCGCTGCGGCTGCCGCCGCTGCGAACGCGGCGCGCGGACCTTCGGAGTAAGACCGGCCTTATTGACCAGACGAAGAAAGGCCCGCTCGCAAGAGCGGGCCTTTTGCTTTCTGGCGAAGAGCAGTGATCAACGCCGGGCGAACAGGGTCAGGCCCTCGACTGTCTCCGGATCCAGATGCTGCCCGTTTCGAGCGACTTCGAGATGCAGGTGCGGGCCGGTCGAACGTCCTGAGGATCCGACGGCGCCGACTGTTGCACCCGCGGCAAGAGCATCACCGACCTGCACGTTCAGTGAATCAAGCTGCGAAAAGGTGAGTGTCAGGCCTTCGCCTGCCGCCACCTTCACGGTCTTGCCGCTCGCGCCGAGTACTCCGGCATGGATCACCCGGCCCGCGACGGGCGAGTGGACAACCGTTCCCAGGGGGGCGGCGATGTCGACGCCGGAGTGGAAAGCGCGCTGCTGGCTGATCGGATCAAGGCGCAAGCCATAAGGACCTGAGACCCTCCCCGGTCCGTCGATCACAGCGCCAGAGGCGTCATCAAGCCTCACGGGCTCGAAGACGCCGCGCGGCGCAGCCGGAGCGGCGGGAGGCTGTGGCGATTGCCGGCTGTTCCAGGCCGGCGGCGCTGGCGGAATCGGCGCGACGGGGCTTACCTCGTCCGCACGCGGCGTCGGCGCAAGCGGAGCGACCGCTTGGGTCAGGGAAACAGGCGACACTGGCGCGGGTGGAGGGGGTGGCGACCCGCTCTGAGGATACCCCCTTCCATCGAGCTGGTCTGAGCAGCCCACTGCGAACATCATCTGCGCGCCCTTGCGGGAATGACCAACGATATCGCCGCGCCTGACCATCTGGCCGCGCGCGACGCTGAGCGCGCCGAGGCCTTTCATCTCGGCAAGACAGGTCTCGCTTGCTGCATCCGGTCCTACCTGCAGAAGCTCGAGACGATATCCAGTGGCGCTGTCGCCAGCGGCAGTGACGACCTTTGCATCGAATGTTGCACGTACGGAGCCGTCTTGCGTGTCCAATTCCGCAGCGGGCGGCTCGTCCGGTGCAGGCGGCGCGTCTGGCGCCGGCGATGGGTCTGGAGCTTCAGGAGCTTCAGGAGCTTCGGGAGTATGTGCGTGCTCGGGCGCCTCGAGCGCTGCGATAGCCACGGGCGTGTCTGGCGCTGGCGGCGCCTCGGGCGCCGCGGGCGCTGGGACGGCGAGCATGACCTGCGCAACTGCAAGCGGCGCACAAGCAACACCAAGCATGCAGGCAGTGAGAATTGCAGCACGCGCCGGGCGCCGCTTTGCATGCGACAGCGTGCGTGACACTCGCAAGATCAGGTTGCGACTGCCGCCGAGCGCCATTGTCGCAACAGGCGCACCTGCTGGCAGTCCGGCGGCGAGGACCGCAACTTCGCGAAGCGTGCGGGCATAGGCCAGGCGTGATTGAGCCATCGCGACAACCACCTCATCGACGGCCAGCTCGCGCGCCACATCAAGCTCGCGGCGGATGAGCCAGGAAAACGGATTGAACCAGAGGATGTCGGCGGCGACGCGTTCGATGGGGCGCAGCCAACCGTCGCGCCGGGCCACGTGGACGCATTCATGGCCGACGACCAGGTCAAGGGACTCGCGGCTCAGCTTGTCTTGGAGACCGTCCGGCAGACAAACCGTCGGCCGCAGGGCGCCGTAGGAGAACGGCGAGTGTTGCGGCTGGACGAGGCGCAGGTCGGGCGCCTGAGCCAGCTTCAGACGCTGCGACCAGCGGCGCAGGACCTCGTGCGCAATTCCTGAGCTCGCCTTGCGCGACAGCATCACGATGCCCAGCAAGTCACGCAGCGCCAGTTGGGCCAGAACGAAGCGCACCAGCCAACCGCCGACAAGGATCAGGAGCGCGATCCTGGCCAGATCCAGCGCGGCGACATCCGCCCAAATTGCGCCGCCGTGCTCAATCACCCCCGCTTCGGCGTCTGCGCTCTCGTGTGGGTAAATCGTCTGGAAGACTTCAGTTGGGATCGCCGGCGTGATCGTGTCGACGGCCAGCGTTTCGGCAGGCGCAAGACCAAGCCCGAACCCGATCACCACCGGCGCCACAATCCATGGCGCAAGGAGCAGCGCGGTTGCACCACGCCAGATCCATTGGCGCGCGCGTCCGGAAACATCAGGGGAGCGCTGCAGCAGTCGTCCGGCGAGCCACAGGACGCCGCCCCAGGCCAGCGATGACATGATCAGCCATACCAGGAGGTTCATGGTCTACTCCTTCGTTTCGGCATTCAGAATGGCGTCGAGCTCGGCAAGCTCTTCGACAGACAGGTGCGGACTGTCGGCAAACATCGAGGCGGGTACGGCCCCTTTGATGTCGAGCACATCGCGGGTCAGCTCGCGCGCCATCGCGCCGAGCACTGCCACGCGGGACATGGCCGGTGCATAGACCGCAACGCCGTGCACCTCGGCGCGGGTCAGCAGACCCTTTTCCTCCATTCGCGTGAGGATTGTGCGCGTGGTGGAATAACTCCACCCCGTCTCGGGGCTTATGGCGTCGTGTATCTCCCGTGCGCTGGCGCGCTGCCGGCCCCACAGGTGCTTCAGGACGGAAAGCTCGGTTCGTGTTGCCGTCATCGACATGCATCGCCTCTGGGATCAGACCACGTATGCTACACTTGTAGCGTATTGACTACGGCTGTCAACAGAGGCGTAGGCGCCCGGCTCGCCAGCCCCCCCACAATCGATCAGGCATTAGGCAAACTCCCGAAAACATGCCTGTTATCGTGGCGCCTGGCCCTGCCATGAGATCATCGCGCTCGTCCCATGGGCGTAATTGGGCGGTCCCGCCTAATGAACAGGCAACGCCGCATGAGTTGGCGAATCCTGTGAGGGGACCCCATGACCATCCTGAAGACCGGCCGCGCGGCGGCCGTCGGAGTCTTTATCGCGCTGCTGGGCGCCCCGGCAGCGCTTGCCGAGACCAACACTGGCGATACGGCCTGGATTCTCACGGCCACAGCGCTTGTGTTGATGATGACCTTGCCGGCGCTGGCGCTGTTCTACGGCGGCCTGGTGCAGTCGAAAAACGTGCTGTCGGTGCTCAGCCAGTGCGTGGTGATCGCCTGCCTGATGTCGCTGCTGTGGTTCTTCCTCGGCTACTCCATCGCCTTCGGCGACGGAGGGCCGGCCAATGGTTTCTGGGGTGGTCTGGGCAAGGCGTTCCTCAACGGGGTCACGAGCGAAAGCGCGAGCGGCACGATCCCGGAATCCGTGTTCTTCATGTTCCAGATGACCTTCGCGATAATCACGCCGGCGCTGATCGTCGGCGCCTATCCAGAACGCGCCGGCTTTGCCTTCGTGCTGATCTTCTCGGCCGCCTGGATGCTGCTGGTCTATGCGCCCGTCTGCCACTGGGTGTGGGCGTCGGGTGGATGGCTCTACGCGCAGGGCGTGCGCGACTTCGCCGGCGGCCTGGTCGTGCACGCGACGGCAGGATCCTCGGCGCTGGTGATCGCGGTGGTCGTCGGCAAGCGCAAGCACTTCCCTCAGGAGATGCGCCCGCCACATAGCCCGGTGCTCGTCATGATCGGCGCGGCCCTGCTCTGGGTCGGCTGGTATGGCTTTAATGCGGGATCGGCGCTGGGCGCAGGACATTCGGCGGGCAACGCCATGCTGGTGACCCATCTGTCCGCGTCCGCTGCAGCGCTAACCTGGATGGCGATCGAGTGGGTACGCTTCGGTCGGCCGGGGCTCGTCGGCACGGTGACGGGGCTTATTGCAGGCCTTGCGACGATCACGCCGGCTGCTGGTTCTGTCGGCCCGCTCGGCGCCGTCATTATCGGCGTGCTGGCTTCGCTCATCTGCTTCTACGCTGTGACGGTGATCCGCACGACGCTGAAGATCGATGACAGCCTGGATGTGTTCGCCGTGCACGGCGTCGGCGGGATTCTCGGCACGCTGATCCTCCCGGTGCTCGCGACGCTAGGCCCGCTCGCACCGGGCCTTGGCGAAGCCTCCCTCGCAGGGCAGACCTGGGTCCAGCTGCAGGGCGTGCTCGCTGTGATCGCTTGGTCGGTGGCCGTCACCTTCGGCATCGCGAAAGTCGCCAGCTACCTGGTGCGCCCCCGCGCGACGCCTGAAGCGGAAGTCGAAGGCCTCGACATGCACGTGCACGGCGAACGCGCCTGGCACGGCATGGGCGGCTAGAGGGGCACGTCAGTATCCCGCCGCGCCCTTGGCCCGCGATTGGCTCGGCCGCCTTGAGGCGCTGGGACCCAGGGCCAGGGTGCGGGCGTGGCCGACCCAGTCGTCGCGGCGGATGCGTCCGCGGAAATGCATCAGCTTGCTCTCGACCCAGTCGATCTCCTGCGGGCTCCATTCGGCGACCTGCCAGAAATAGTAGATGCCGAGATCGTGCAGCAGCGCGCGCAACATCGGGCCGACCCCGTCAATGGCTTCAAGATCATCCGGCGGCCCAAACGCGGGCTCGGAGAGCAGGTTGGCCTCGTCATTGGCCCGGCGGAAGGCGTTGATGGGATCTGACTCGCGATCCGGCCGCGCGGGCGCTGGCTGAGGCTCCGGCTGGCGCACGACATGTAGCGGTGGCGCGATGCGGGCGTCGGACCCGTCTGCCCGCTGCACCAGCGCATCCGCGCGGGAGCGCAGCATGTGATGCACAGCGGCGAGGCCGTATTCGATTGCAGTCAGCCGGTTTTCCATCGCAACCAGGTCGCGGCGACTGTCGATGGAGCGCACCGCGCCAAGCACCGGGGAAAAATCCGGACCGGGCATGCTGCCGATGGCTTCCTCGATGCCGGCAAGGCGGCGGTCGATCGGCTTCAGGGCCTGCGCCTCACGCACGTCCGTCTGCAGGGTTGCGAGTGCGGCGTCGACTGACGACAGACGATTGAAGAGCGGGGCGAGATCCTGTGGGGGCTTGTCAAGCGCAACCACAAAGGCTTCGAGATCGGCCAGGGATTTCTGCAACGGCTGCAGGTTGGGCTGGGGAATACCTGCAATTGCGGTCTGCACCTCGCCGAGGCGTTGCTGGATCGGGGTCACGTCCGGAATGCGGATATTGGCGACCGCAGCATGAATTTCCGACAGGCGCTGTTGCACGGGCGCAAGGTCAGGCGAACGGATGCCTGCTATGGCTGACGAAATTGTCCCGAACTGCCGGGTCATCACGTCGGCGTCTCTGCGCAGCTGCGTCTCCAGCCGCGCGCCAAACTCGCCGAGCTTGGGCTCGAGCGCGTTGACGGTGAGCCCAAGCGAGGCGAGCCCGGCATGCACGGGTCCAAGGTCGATGTCCTGCAGCTTGAGGTCTTTCAGCTGCATTTCGAGGCGCGCCAGCCGATCCTCAAGTCCAGGTCTCACCTGAGCAACCGCAGCGTCGACATCCGATACGCGGGCAAGCACCGGGTCGAGCGAGAAGGCGGCAAGGCGGGCTTCCAACGCGTCAATACGGCGCTGGACCGGAGTAAGGTCGGTCTCCGGAACCCTGATGTCCGAGACGGCTCGCCGAATGCCCTGAAGCGTGTCGTCGAAAGGGGCCAGATCGACCGGTTTCTGGCCTGCAAGCGCGGCAAGGACAGACGCGCCCTGCTTTGCAACATCCTCCCGCGTGGCAAGACTTTCGACGCGATCGGCCTGGGCCAGGAGCCTTTCACGGCTATCGGCAACAGACTCATAGCGGCGGCTGAGCCACCACCACATGAGCGCTGCGCCGAGCGCTGCTGCGAGCAGCATCAGGACGAAAATCTGGAGCAACAGGAACCACATGGACTTGTCCGTCAGGTAGGTGATGAACGCAGGGTACGGATTTCGATACGGCGATTTTGCGCGCGGCCATTCTCGGTACGGTTGCTGGCGAGCGGACGTGTCGCTCCAAAGCCCTCTGCAACCAGCCGGTCCGCGCTCACCCCGCGCGCGATCAGGGCCGCGCGAACGGCCTCGGCTCGGCGCAGACTCAGTGCGGTGTTGGCGGCGGCGCGCCCGACATTGTCGGTGTGCCCTTCGATCTGCAATGAGCCGCGGCAGTTCCCAACCGCTGAGGCAATTGAATCAAGCAAGGCGCTGCTGCGTACGCCGATGCCGGCGCTGTTGGTCGCGAATTCGATACGCGCGGTGGCAAGAAGGCTGGCCATGGTCTGGTCGCAGGCTTCAGCCTCGGCTTGCGCGACGGCCGGCGGGGTCGCAGCGCCGGGTCGCTGAGGCGCGGTTGCGGGCGGGGCAAGCGGATCCTCGACCCAGGTGAAATGACTGATGACCCAGGTTGCCGGAGCCGCCGGACCAAACAGTGTGTCGGCCCGAGCCTGCCGGACAACGCGCTCGGCCTCGGCGGCTGCCTCCCGCGAGGGTGGCCGGCCTTCAAGGACGACCCACTGACCAGACGCCGTTGCGGTGGCCCAGGTTGCGCCCGACTTCTGAAGCGCGGCGCGCGCGGTTGCCTCCGTCACCGCCTGCACCTCGCCAAACGCGAAGGGCGCGAGCGCAATGAACATGAGCACCAGCAGCCCCGCCAGCGGAACGAGCCCGTACGGCACGAACGGATAGCGGCTCGCCAACGCCTGTTTTGTGAGCGCCGGCACGCTGGCGTCTGGGCCGTCTGGCTGTGGCGGTCTGTCCATTGGCCGTCCTGTGCGGCCCTTCTGGCCGGCAACCCTTTATGCCGCACTCTGGCTGGAAAGCCGATGGCGGTCTCTTCCGGCGCGAATTGGCAGGGTTAACGTCACAAAGCCGAGATTTCGGCCCAAAACCGCGCTTGCCGCGCTTTCGGGCCTCCCCTATAAGCCCCGCTTCCCGAAAGGCGGCGATTGGCGCTGCCTGTGTAGCCAGGGTGTCAGCCGCTCCTTTGCGGAGGCCGGACGCCAGGGCGAAACGGAGAGACACATGGCAAAGCCTGAAATCGTTCTCAATGTCGACGTGCGCGAGCGCACGGGCCGCGGCGGCGCGCGTGAAGTCCGCCGGACCGGCCGCGTTCCCGCCGTGCTCTATGGTGGCGATCGCGCGCCCGTGCCGATCTCCATCGACAAGAAAACCATCAACTCTGCGCTCAAGTCGGGCAAGTTCCTCGCCCACACCGTGACGCTCGAATACAAGGGCGAGCGCCAGCTCGTCTTCGCGCAGGACATCCAGTTCCATCCGGTAACCGACGAGCCGACCCATCTTGATCTCTATCGCGTCGAGCCGGGTCAGATCATCCGCGTGGCGGTTCCCGTGCACGTTACCGGCCAGGGCGTTTCGCCCGGCATCAAGCGAGGCGGCGCGATGAACATCGTGCGCCACGAAGTCTGGCTCTACGCGCCCGCCGATGCGATCCCGGAGCACCTCGAGGCGGACGTGTCGTCGATGGACATTGGCGATGCACTCAAGATCTCGGCGATCAAGCTGCCCGAAGGCGTGCGTCCGACCATCGCCGACCGCGACTTCACGATCATCACCATCGCCGGCCGCAAGGCGAAGGATGATGTGGTTGACGCGAAGCCCACAGCCGCCGCCGACGCCGCCGCTCCCGCCGCTGGCGCTGCTCCGGCTGCCGCCGCTCCAGCTGCGGGTGCAAAAGCCGCTGCTCCGGCCAAAGCTGCGCCGGCCAAGAAGTAAGGATGTAGGGCCGGCGCATCTCCCGATGCGCCGGCGCATTCTTCAGGACGGCTCTGATGCTGCTCATCGTGGGCCTTGGAAATCCTGGCGCGAAATACGCCGGCAACCGTCACAACATCGGCTTCATGGCCGTGGATCGCTTTGCGACGAAGCACGGCTTCGGGCCCTGGCGGGCGCGCTTTCAGGGCGAGGTCGCCGAAGGCGCGCTGACGGCGGACAACGGCGCGAAGGTGAAGGCCCTGTTGCTCAAGCCGCAGACCTTCATGAACAATTCCGGTCACTCCGTCGGCGAGGCGATGCGCTTCCACAAGATCACGCCGGCCAACACCGTGGTGTTCTATGACGAGATCGATCTTGCCCCGGGTCGATTCCGCATGAAAACCGGAGGAGGCGCGGCCGGCCACAACGGGATCCGCTCGATCATCGCGCAGGCGGACCCCAATTTGCGCCGGGCCCGCATGGGCGTTGGGCATCCCGGCGTGAAGGAACTGGTGCACGCGCATGTGCTCTCGGACTTCGCCAAAGCCGACATGCCGTGGGTCAACGCACTCATCGACGCCTGCGCCGAGGCGCTGCCACTCCTGCTCGCCAACAATGACGACAAGTACCAGACCGAAGTGATGCGGCTTGCACCTGCGCCGAAGGCAGACCCGCGCAAGCCTCCTGCCGACAAGGAAAAAGACTGATGGGCTTCAAGGCCGGTATCGTTGGGCTGCCGAATGTCGGCAAGTCGACCCTGTTCAACGCCCTGACCCGCACGGCCGCGGCGCAGGCGGCGAACTATCCGTTCTGCACGATCGAGCCCAATGTCGGCGACGTTGCGATGCCGGAGCCGCGCCTCGACGTGCTGGCCAAGATCGCCGGATCGAAGGAGATCATCCCGACCCGCATGAATTTTGTCGATATCGCGGGCCTGGTCAAAGGCGCAAGCAAGGGCGAAGGCCTCGGCAACCAGTTCCTCGCGACAATCCGGGAAGTGGATGCTGTCGCGTATGTGCTGCGATGCTTCGAAGATGATGACATCACGCACGTCTCCGGTCGGATCGATCCGCTTGCGGATTTCGAAGTTGTCGAGACCGAGCTGATGCTGGCCGACATGGAGTCGCTGGAGAAGCGCAAGCAGAATGTCGAGAAAAAGGCCAAGGGGGGCGAGAAGGAAGCGATCCAGACGCTCGCGCTGATCGGCAAGGCGCTCGAACAGCTCAACGCCGGCAAGCCTGCGCGCCGCGCTACGATTGCGCCTGAGGATGTGAAGGCCTGGAAGATGCTTCAGCTTCTGACATCAAAGCCGGTATTCTACATCTGCAATGTCGATGAAGGCTCCGCCGGAAGCGGCAACAGGTTCTCTGACGCCGTTGTGGCGCATGCAAAGGCCGAAGGTTCGGCCGCTGTTGTGATCTCGGCGAAGATCGAAAGCGAAGTCGCAGTGCTGTCCGACGAGGAGCAGAAGGAGTTCCTGGAGAGTCTTGGGCTCGAGGAACCGGGCCTCAACCGCGTGATCCGCGCAGGGTACGAACTCCTCGGCCTGCAGACCTACTTCACTGTGGGCCCGAAAGAGGCGCGCGCCTGGACGATCAGGAAGGGCACGACTGCGCCGCAGGCCGCCGGCGTCATCCATGGCGACTTCGAGAAGGGCTTCATCAAGGCCGAGACGATCGCCTACGCCGACTTCGTGAAGTACAACGGCGAACAGGGCGCCAAGGAAGCGGGCAAAGCGCGACAGGAAGGCAAGGACTACATCGTCCAGGACGGCGACGTCATGCACTTCCGGTTCAACGTGTAGCCGCTCTCACTCCCAGTAGTACGGCGCCCTCTTGGCGTTGCCGGGCGCCACCTCGTCCAGGCTCATCGGGTCGTACAGCCTGCCATTGACCATCACGCCGGAGATCTTGTCCGAATTGCGGATGTCGGCGAGGGGGTTGGCGTCGAGCACCACGAGGTCTGCAAGCTTGCCCGCCTCGATCGACCCGATGTCCTTCTCCATGCCGAGTTTTTGCGCCGGCAGGATGGTCGCGGTCTTCAGCGCATCGAGCGGCGAGAAGCCGCCGCGCGCGAACGACCAGATCTCCCAGTGTGCAGCGAGACCCTCCTGTTGGCCGTGCGCGCCTATGGAGACATTGACGCCCCGGTCGAACAGCTTCTTGGAGACGGCAGCCGCCTTGCCATCGACGAAATCCTCTTCCGGCGCCTGCGTGCGCCGGACGCTCGCCGGCTGCAGGATGTGCGGCGGCACGTGGCGCGAGAGGATGGGATGGCGCCACACATCCATGTGCGAACGCCAGTAGGGATCGCCTGCAAGGCCACCATAGGTGACGACCAGTGTCGGCGTGTAGGCGACTTTTGTCTGCGCGAAAAAGCTCACCACATCCTCGTACAGCGCCATCTGCGGAATGTTGTGTTCCAGCGCCGTATTGCCGTCGGCGATCAGTGCAATGTCCTGGGCAAACAGGGAGGCGCCTTCCGCCACGACCTGGATGTTATCCGCGATGCTGGCGGCAACCACCTGCTGGCGCTGGTTCCGACGCGGCTGGTTATAGTTCTTGATGCCTGCCGCGCCCTGCACCTTCAGGCGGCGTACATGCGCCAGCGCATCATCATAGTCCTTGATATCGTTCAGCGTGCCGCGGCTGCGCGCGCCGTAGACGATCTCGCCGGTCGAGAATGTGCGTGGACCAAGGATCAGGCCTGCCCGCTGCATCTCTTCCGACACGAACGCCTCGCTGGCGGCATTCGAGGGGTCGAACACGGTCGTCACGCCGAGCGCGAGATGTGCGTGTGCGCTCCAGTTCTGGTTCGGAATGATGTCATCATCGCCCTGCGGACCGTGCGCGTGCGCATCGATGAATCCGGGGATGATCGTCTTGCCGGTCATGTCGATCGTTCGTGTGCCGGCGGGCAATGTCATGGTCGCCGTGGGGCCGACCATTGTCACGCGGTTGCCCTCGATCACGACCGTACCGTTGTCGATCACGCCGCCCTGAGCATCGGCCATCGTGATGATCCGTGCGCCGGTGAGGGCCAGCCGACCTGAAGGCTTTGCCGCGTTGACGGCGATCGACAGGTCGATGCCGGTCTCCGGCGGCTTGTAGGCGGGCTTCTCGCCCTCCTTGCTTGGGGCAATCGGCATCAATGCGTCGGTGCTCGCCGAATAGAGCGTCGGCCCGAGACTCCAGTTGAGCTGACGACCACCATCCGTCCACGACAGATAGGTCGCGCCGCCGGCGCTCGCCTTCACCACCGGCAAGGCCGATCCGCCCTTGCCTGCGCCGATATCCTGCGGCCCTGAGGCGAGCGGCATGACATAGGCCGCGAAGTTGTCGCGGAAGCCGATGTGGCGGCCATCCGGGGACACATCAAAGCCCGCCACCATGTCCCCGGTCGCGTGTATGCGCTCAGCCTCTCCATTAAGGTCGACGGAGACCAGGACGCCTTGCTGGTCCTTGGCGCGCGTCAGGAAGATGCGGTCGTTCGCTGCGCCGAAATGCGGGAAGCCGCCATCGTCCGTCACCTTCGTCATCGCACCGCCCGCCGCCGGCATGCGATAGACGCCAGGGTTGTCCGACCGCAGATCGGACAGCAGGTATCCGCCTGCACCCCTTTCGAACACGATGGTCTGCCCGTCAGGCGAGAAGCGCGGCCGGCGATAATGGCCCGGCACGGCCGTCACGACGCGCCCGCCCGAGCCGTTCGCATTGACCACGCGGATGCGGCCGAGCCCTGCGTCAGTCCACTCGACATAGATCAGGCGCTGTCCGTCGCGCGACCAGGACGGGAAGAGTTCCATCTCCTGTCCGCGCGTTTGTGTAAGACGGACCGGTGCGCCGTTGGGAAGCTGCTTTGCGTACAACTTGCCGAGGCTCTCGAACACCACGCGACGCCCATCCGGCGACACGGAGACAAAGCGCGGCATCTTCGTGCGGAAGGTGTCCGGCGCCACCTCGATCTTGGGCTGCGGCGGATCGATCACCACGCGCGTGTCGTTGACGCGGAAGGGGATGACCTGCGAGGCGCCGTTCAAATCGACGCGGCGGATCTTGCCGCCCGCCCAGAACACGATCGACTTCGAGTCGGGCATCCAATCCATGTTCGGATAGAGGCCGTTGACCGCCCAGGTCTCCTGGAGGTCCTGGTCGAGCGCGTCGTAGAGCTTGGTGAGATCGCCCGTCTCGAGATCCTTCACATAGAGCTTCGACAGGTTGCGTTCGCGGCGCACAAAAGCGAGCTTCTTGCCGTCAGGCGACGGCGCGGGGCGCGTGGCGCCGCCGGCGCCTTCGACGGCTGTGCTCACCTTGCCGGTCTCGAAATCGTAGCGCTCGATCTCGAACAGGCTGGCGTTGGAATCCTGCGCGTACTGGAAGATGGGCCCCGGCGAGACATTGCGCGTGTAGTAGAGGCTCTTGCCGTCCGGCGCGTAGACGGGCTCGCCAAGCTCCTTCTGCAGAGCTTCGCTTGCCTTCTTGACCGCGACATACCCATCGCCGCCGCCGACATGGTAGACCCAGATCTCGCCCGTGCCGAGCGAACGTGCGGTTGTAAAATGCTTGCGCGCCGCGATGAAGCGGCCGTCGGGACTCCAGGCTGGCTGGTTCAGGAGGCGGAACTCTTCCTTGGTCACCTGTCGCTTGTCGGACCCGTCGACATTCATGATCCAGATATTGTCGCCGCCGCCGCGGTCGCTGGTGAAAGCGATGCGCTTTCCATCGGGCGAGAATTGCGGCTGCATCTCGTAGGGCAGGCCCTCGGCGATCCGCGTCGCCGTGCCGCCGGCGATCGGCAGGGTATAAATGTCGCCCAGCATGTCGAAGGCGATGGTTCGCCCATCCGGGCTGACATCGACATCCATCCATGTGCCTTCATCGACGTTGATGTTGACCATCCGCGTCGGCAGAGGCGGAGCGGCGACGTCCCATTCGGGCTTCTCGTCCTTGGCGACAGTTGGCGGCTGGGGCGCTTCCTGCGCCACGGCGAAGGCCGCCGCTGCGACCACCACAACCGCTGCGCCCGTCAACAGTCGAAACGTCATGAAACCCCTCCGGCACCGGGCCGAACCATAGACCTGCCCCGCGATGAGACGAAAGGGGGCTCGCACCCTCAAATTTTGATGCCCCGCGCATGGCCGCGCCCTACCCAGGCGGAGGGAACATCGCTACACCCGCCCGACCGAATGCGAGCTCCAGCCCTTGTCTGACGCCTCCTCCCCGTTGGCGACATCGCCGACCGTACGCCGCCTTGCGCTGCCTGAGTTCGTCGCCATGACGGCGATGCTCATGGCGCTCAACGCGCTGGCGATCGACATCATGCTGCCGGCCCTGCCGCAGATGGCCGCATCCTTCGGCCTCACGCCCGCTCTTGCTCATCCCATCCAGTGCCCGGCCCCGCTTGATCCGAACACGAACGATCAGCAGTTGATCATTGTGGCCTACATGCTGGGCTTTGGCGTGTCGCAGCTGGTCTACGGGCCGCTGACCGACCGCTATGGCAGGCGCAGCGTGCTGTTCGTGTCGCTGCTCTGCTACAGCATCGCCGCGATCCTCTGCATCTATGCGCCGACCTTCGAGCTGCTGATCGCGGCGCGCGCCTTTATGGGCGCCAGCGCCGGCGGGAGCCGCGTGATCGCCGTCTCGGCCGCGCGGGATCTCTATGTCGGCCGGCAGATGGCAAAGGTGATGTCGCTGGTGATGATCGTATTCATGGTGGCGCCAATCGTCGCGCCGTTCATCGGACAGATGATGCTGAACGCCGGCATGTCGTGGCACGGAATATTCTGGGGTCTAGCCGGCTTCGGGCTTGTCATGTTCGCCTGGGTGCTGGTCCGCCTGCCAGAAACGCTGCCGCGCGAGCGCCGCGTGCCGTTCAACCCTCGCTCCATGCTGCGCAGTTACTGGCACGTGATCCGAACGCGCGAGGCGCTGGGCTATACGATCGCGTCGGGTTTCCTGTTTGGCGCGCTGATGAGTTACATCTCATCCTCCGAGCAGCTCTTTCACAACGTCTACCCAACAGGCGACCAGTTCCCGCTCTGGTTCGCCGGCGCGGCTATCGCGATGACCGCCTCCAACCTCATCAACTCCCGCATTGTCGAACGGCTGGGCATGCGGAAGATCTCACATACCGCCCTGATCGCGTTTGTTGCCGTCAGCGCCGTGCACGCGGCCTTCGCCCTTGCTGGACCGGTCGACTTCGCGATCTTCTACGGGTTGCTGCTGGCCGCCTTCTTCTGCATCGGCTTCCAGGGCCCCAACTACAATGCCATCGCCATGGAACGCCTCGGCGCGATCGCCGGGGCAGGCGCTGCGCTGATCGGCTTTGCATCGTCCTTCGTCTCCGCCTCGATCGGCGGGCTGATTGCGCGCCAGTTCGACTGCACGATCACGCCCATTTTCGTGGGCCATTTCCTGCTTGGCGGGCTCGCCCTTTTCGTGATCTTCCTCACGGAGCGGGGCCGGCTCATGCAGTCCCACGCGCCTGGAGCCTGACCCCGTTCACGGCTGACATCCCATGATCACCGTCCACCACCTGAACAATTCGCGATCCCAGCGCGTGCTGTGGCTGCTCGAGGAACTTGGCGCGATCTACGAGGTCAGGCGCTACGAGCGTGATGGGAAGACAATGATGGCGCCACGCGCCTTGAAGGAGATTCATCCCCTCGGCAAGTCGCCGGTGATCACCGAGAATGGCAAGACGATCGCCGAGACCGGCGCGATCATCGACTACATTCTGGAGACGCATGGCGACGGCCGTTTCATTCCGGAGCCGGGAACGCCCGAGCGCCTGCGTTACACCTACTGGATGCACTACGCCGCAGGGTCAGCGATGACGCCCCTTCTGCTCAAGCTGGTGTTCAACGGCATTGCAGCGAATGCTCCAGGCCTGATGCGCGGTCTTGTGAAAGCCGTGATGCAGGCTGCCGAGCAGCGCGTCGCCGATCCTCAGATCGCACTGCACGTGAACTATTGGGACGAGGAGCTGTCCAAGTCGCGCTGGTTCGCCGGTGAGGAATTCTCGGCGGCCGACATCATGATGAGCTTTCCACTCGAAGCCGCCGCCTCGCGGGCTGGCGCGCGCTCACGACCGATGATCGCGAGCTTCCTAGACCGGATCCATGCGCGGCCTGCCTATGTTACTGCGCTCAAGAAGGGCGGTCCCTACGCCTACGCGAGCTGAGGCGTGACCGCCAGCTTCGTCGAGTTCCTGATTGCATCTGTCGTGATGGAGATCACGCCGGGCCCCAATATGACCTGGCTCGCTCTCTTGGCCGCGCGTGAGGGTCGCAGCGCTGGGCTGATGGCCGTGGCCGGCATCGCAACAGGTCTCACCCTGCTGGCGCTCGTCGCTGCATCAGGGGCGGCGACACTGATGGCGGCATGGCCCCCGCTCTACGAGGCGCTGCGCTGGGGCGGAGTGGCCTTTCTTCTCTACCTCGCCTGGGAAGCCTGGATCGACGAACACAAAGTCGGCCCAGCAATCAAGCATGGCCGGCATTTCCAGCGCGGCGTCATCGTCAACCTGCTCAACCCGAAGGCCGCAGCCGTGTTCGTCGTGATGATCCCCGGGTTTGCCGGCCCCGGCGCATCCATCTTCGCGCTGGTCGCGATGACCGCATCCTATCTTGCCATCGCCACAGTCGCGCATCTTCTCATCGTCGCTTTCGCAGGATCGTTCGAGCGGGCGCTGGCAGACCCCGGACGCGAGGTGATCGTGCGCCGCATCTTCGCTCTGGCGCTCGCAGGCGTTGCGCTGTGGTTCGCCCTCAGCAGCGCACGGCCGGATTGAGCAATCCTAAAAAACCTCAGCAAACTGCCTTGACGTCGCCACGATCCGCGACGATATCCCGCTCCCTTCGCCGGACGATGGTGGTCCGGCGACAACCGAGAGCGCCGACATGCGATGCATGCTCGACAATCTGAAATGGGACGCCCCGTGGTTCGCACAGGGTTGCCCGTGCACGCGCTCCGGCGGAGGAGGAATGGCTTAGGGCCACTCCATAGTTCGATCTTGTCGAACCCCTCCCGAGCCCACGCTGCGGAGGGGTTTTTGTTTCCCGCCCCTTCGCCAGCATCTGAATGGGAAACAGAGGAGAATTTTTCTTACTCCAGGTGGTGAAGACGCGGATTCCTTCGCTTCGACAGCGCCAAAGACCGCATCAAGCGCTCCCCTGGAAACCATTGTCGGTGGTGAAGAGTACGGATACTTCGCTCCAAACGAGACCGCTCCGCCACAAAAGTGGTCGCGGTTCAACCGGCATCAGTTGCGTACCGTGGAGGCGCCCGCCGCAATGGGCGTCGCGACGCGGGCTGCGGGCCGCGCTGGCAACAGCACTGCCTTGCGCAACGGTTGTCGTTTCCGTCTCGCCTGTTCCCCGACATTCCCTTTGCCGAACGGTGGTGAAGAGGTCTGGTACTTCGCTCTTAACGACGTGGTCGCGGGTTCGACTCCCGCCAGGCAGAAATGCCTGTAGCTCAGCGGTAGAGCACGTGCTGCAAGGCCCTCGCGGGCCTTGCAGCGTCCCAGGTCTCGCCTGTTCCCCGTTCTGCAAATCCGCCTGGCGGTGGTGAAGGGATCGCGTTCTTCGCAAGGGCGAAATGCTGGCGTGGTCTCCGCGCAGAGCGCGCTTCCTCCGCAAGGAGGGCTCGCGGCCCCGATTGTTCCCCGCCAACCCGTGCTTTCCGCGCGGCATGCTACAAACGGCCTTCCGCGCATCCGCCAGGGTGCGCGAAAGAAGCCAGGCCGGTCGGTGGTGAAGAGCACCGATACTTCGCTTGGGGCGACGAGGACGCAGGTTCGAATCCTGCCGGGCCGACCAGCTGACGGCCCGTAGCTCAGCGGATAGAGCGCGTTTACGTGCGGTCTCGCATGTTCCCCGGCCGGCCTGACTTCTGGCGCAAAGATTGATGTAGAACTGTTGGAAGATCAGGAGGGACGCACGTGGCCAAGCTGAACAAATCCAAGGCCGTCCGCACGCACGAAGGCGCGAAGGGGCGCTCCTTCACGCCCGAGCACGAACTGCGCAGGGCAGTGATGAGCTGCATGCTCTGGGAAGACCAGTTTTACGAGGACGGCGTCTCCATCGCAGACCGTATCGGCAAGCTCGTGGCGCTGGTCGAGCCCGAGACGGTCGCCGCAATGGCGATTGCCGCACGCGAAGATATGAAACTGCGCCATGCCCCGCTTCTTCTCGTACGCGAAATGGCGCGTCATGAGGGCCACAAGGCCCTCGTCGCGGCGACGCTCGAACGCATTGTCCAACGTCCCGACGAACTCACCGAGTTCCTGGCGATCTACTGGGCAGATGCGCTTGGACCGATGCAGCAACGCAAGCGCGCAGCTGTGTCAGCGCAGGTCAAGAAGGGCCTTGCGCGTGCGTTGACCAAGTTCGACGCCTACCAGCTTGCCAAGTACGACCGCGACGGCGCCGTGCGGATTCGCGATGTGCTCTTCCTGACCCATGCCAAGCCGAAAGATGCGGCGCAGGAAAAAGTCTGGAAGGAGCTGGTCGACGGCAAGCTGGCCGCACCGGATACCTGGGAGGTTGCTCTCTCGGGCGGGGCAAACAAGCGCGAGACGTTCGAGCGCCTTATCGCCGAGCGCAAGCTTGGCGCGCTCGCTCTTCTGCGCAACCTCCGCGGCATGCTCGCGGCGGGGGTGAAGAAGCAGGCGATCGCCCGAGCGCTGGAGGACATGCGGACCGACCGCGTGCTGCCCTACCGATTCATCGCGGCGGCGCAACACGCGCCCGATCTCGAGCCGGAGCTGGAGCACGCGATGTTCCGCGCAATCGAGGGGCATGCTCGCCTGCCCGGCCAGACGCGTATCCTGGTTGATGTCTCGGGCTCGATGGATGCGCAGATTTCTGCGCGCTCTGAGATGCGCCGACTCGATGCGGCCTGCGGCCTCGCCGTTCTCGCGCGCGAGATCTGCGAGGACGTGGAGATCTTCACGTTCTCGAACGAGGTGAAGAAGGTTCCGCCCCGTCGTGGCTTCGCCCTGCGCGACGCCATCGTCAAATCCCAGCCGCATCGCGGCACGGAGCTTGGCAAGGCAGTAGCGCAGGTCGACCAGAAGGCCACGCGCCTCATCGTCTTCACTGACGAGCAGGCGCATGATCCGGTCGGCGCACCGAAAGGCCTTGGCTACATGGTCAACGTCGCCTCCTATCAGCACGGCGTCGGCCATGGGCCGTGGCGCCGCATCGACGGGTTCAGCGAGAAGATTCTCGACTGGATCATCGCGATGGAAGGTGATTGATCTGCCGCCTCTCCCCGGAACGGGAGAGGCGGTTTACGCTTGATCCGCCGGAGAAGCCTTGATGAAGCCCCGCGAGCGCATCGCCACCGCCAGAGTCCCGGGCGGCGTTGAACTTCGCCTCGAGCGCCATGGCGACGACCACATGATTATGGTCGACAGCAACGAATTGATGAGCAGCCGTGTCGGCGGATCGGAGGAAGCTCTGGCCACAATGACCTGCGACCGCCTGCCGGATCGCCAGGCGCCATGCCTCCTCATCGGCGGCTATGGCATGGGCTTTACCCTGCGCGCCGCCTTGGGCAGGCTCGGGCCGAACGCACACATCACCGTAGCAGAACTCGTTCCCGAGATCATCGCCTGGGCGCGCGGCCCCATGGCGAGGCTTACTGCGGGCTGCCTGGACGATCCACGCGTGAGGCTGGTGTCCGGCGATGTGGCCACGGCAATCAATGCAGGGCCGGCCCGCTTTGATGCCATACTCCTCGACGTCGACAACGGGCCTTCGGGTCTTGTCCGCGCCGCCAATGATGGGCTCTATGCGGTCAGAGGCCTTGTCGCGGCGAGCGCCGCGCTGCGCCCCGGCGGCATCCTCGCCATCTGGTCCGCCGCCCCTGACGCAGCCTTCACCAAACGGCTGAAACACGTGGGCTTCACGGTCGAGGAAGTCACCGTCCGCGCCCGCAGCAACGGCAAGGGCCCGCGCCACACGATCTGGTTTGCCAGCAAGGGCTGATCTACTGCGCCGACGGGCTTTCCACCCGCCATCCGGCGCCCTCGCCCTGCTTCATCACCTCACAAAGCCACGGCAGCGCCGCGCGCAGGTGCTCAGCAACCCCGAACGGCGCGTTGGCGATCACGACGCCGGCGCCGGCGAGCTTTCCCTCGCCGAGCGCACGCACCCAGAGATCGGCGAGAAGGATTTTCTCGGGCGCGATGGCGCCCGACTCGATGAGCATCGTGGCAAGTTCACCATCGAACACTGTGACCTGCTCGTGGTCTTTGATCGGACGCCAGAAGATGTAGACCCCCTGCGGCCAGCGTTTCACGCCCGCGCGCGCAGCCTTCAGCATCCAGTCGAAATCTGCCTTACGCGTCGACGTGCCTGCCTCGAAGGGCGGATCGACCAGAACCAGCCCACGCCGCTCCGGGGGCGGCAGAAAGGCAGGCAACGCTTCGAAGCCATCGCGCTGCTCGATCTTTACACGCCTGTCGCGGCCCATGGCCTCGCGCAGAAGTTCGCAGCTGCCCTCGTGCAGCTCGCACAGGCGCAGCGCATCTTCCCCCCGCGCCATGCGCTGAGCGATGAAGGGAGAACCCGGGTAATGCTTCAGGCCTGCCGCGTTCATGCCGCGGATAATGCTGAGCCACGGCGCAAGCGCGTTCCGGACAGCCTGCGGCGCGCCGCGCTCGACACCCCAGACCCTGCCCACACCATCGCGCCATTCGGGGCTACGGCCGGCTTCCTCGCTTTCGAGGTCGTAGACGCCGATCCCGGCATGCGTGTCGATGTAGCGATAGGGCGCAGGCTTCTGACTGAGGCGGTCAAAGCAGAGGGCCAGCGCCACGTGCTTGACCACGTCGGCGAAGTTTCCCGCATGAAAGGCGTGGCGGTAATTCAGGTTACGCTCCTAGCCAAACATATGACGCACTTATCATTGCTCTTTCGACGATGAAACTTGCGCACGCCAGCGAACTTCCTAAGTGCTTGTTCAGCCAGACTTTCAAGCCAACCGGAGCCCGCCTTGCCGCTTTTTCTCTGCCCAAACGACAACTCGCAGATGCAGAAGATCTCGCGCGAGGGCGTCGACATCGACATCTGTCCCAGCTGCAAGGGCGTCTGGCTTGACCGAGGCGAGCTGGACAAGCTGCTCGTCGCCGAGCGCGAGGAATCAGAAAAATCGGTGCAGGCGCATCGCCGCTTCCAGGAAGAGGTAAAGAGCTTCGAGCGCAATCCGGATGAATGGAAGCGTACGCACAGATACGACGACGATCGCAAGCGGTATCGCTACGACGGCGACGACGACTATGACGACGACGACAAGTATCGTCGGCGCAAGCGCCGGGGCGGGTTCGATCTGTTCGACATCTTCGACTGATCAGTCGCCGAAACCCGGGTCCGTGTGATCCGGGTTGAAGCCGAGGCGCCCGACAGTGGTGTTGAGCCCGCCGAGGCTTGCAGCCCCGCCCGCCATTGCCGCCATTTGCCCGCGATCGTCAGCCGACCCTGGTGGGGCTTTGGCGACGCTGCGCGTGCCGTTGCCGGAGATCCATTCCCCGCCCTCGCATCCGACCTTCCAGCGGCATGTCGGCATGTACTCGGCAAAGTGCTGCGCCAGGTCCTGCTTCGACCGAGGCGTCATGGAATCCATCGTTCCGACGCGGGCAGCCCAGTTATCCACGCAGTGCTTCGGCTTCTTGCCGATCTTCGCCTCGCAGGGATTGCCGTAGGCGAGAGCATCGAGGCCCTTCGCGCCGCCTGGCAGCAGGATCTCTGGTGGCAGGTACTCGCCGCCGGGCTCTGCTGAGCTTGCGGCCGAGGTGGTTGTGACTGCTCGCTTCTGTCTGCGCGGGTCAGGCGGCGTCTCGCCGGACGCTTTCGGCGCCGGGGCAGGCGCACGTGGCGGCGACACGCCGGCGCTGAGTTCCGGCTCAGGCTCGGGCACGGCGGCGACCGGCACGAAGGTCAGCTCCATAAGTTCGGGCGGACGCGGGCGCGGCGCGTCGATGGCAGCAGCCGAACCGAGCACGCTGGCGATGACGGCAACGAGGCCAGAATGAACGGCCACGGACCCGGCCGCAGGTCCAAGCCTGCGCCAGCCGGGCCAGACCGCAAGCTGATCAATGCGCTCCCGCAATCCCATCGTCCCGGACTATGAGCAAATCCGGCGTCTGGACCAAACGATGAATTCTGCCCCGGCCTAGAGAATTTCGGCGTGCGAGGTCACAATCTTGCCCACAAGGCCATAGGCAAGGGCCTGTTCTGCGCTCATCCAGTAGTCGCGGTCGGTGTCCTTCTTGATCTGTTCGAGGGCCTGGCCTGTCGCCGCTGCGAAGATCTTGTTGAGACGCTCACGCATGCGGATGATCTCGCGTGCCTGGATCTCCACATCGGAGGCCTGGCCGCCCACGCCGCCACGAGGCTCGTGCAGCAGGAAGCGGGTGTTGGGCAGACAGAACCGGTTCTCCTTCTTGCCTGCCGCATAGATCAGCGCGCCCGCCGAAGCGCACCATCCCGTTCCGAGAATCTTCACCGGCGCGCGCACGAACTTGATCATGTCGTGGATCATGTCGCCGCTTTCGACATGTCCGCCCGGCGAGGACAGCACAAGAAGGATCGGCTTGTCGCTGACAGCGGAATAGCCGAGGAGCTGGGCGCAGACCGAGCGGGCGATCTTGTCGTTGATCTCGCCTGTCAGCAGGATCGTGCGGGCGTCGAACAGCGCCTTCTCAAGTTGCGAAGAGGTGTTTTCCTCCTTCTTCGACTCGGGACTTTCACCCTCATCGTCCTCATCGAGATGGAAGAAGTCGGGGCGATTCATCATGGCAACTCCGATGGCGCGAACCCGCCATAGGTGGCGGTCCGGGCGGCCCCGGTCAATGGCCGCCCTACCTCCTTGAACCGCCAAGAGTTAATGCCCGGCGAACCAGACGAGGTAACTCACCTCGATCCCCTGCCCTGCCAGCCTTGAATCGCCTTGAAGTTCGGGAAGGCAGACCAGGAACGCCGCACCCGCTATCTTCGCCCCCGCCTTGCGCAGAAGCTTGACCGCCGCCAGCGCCGTGCCGCCCGTTGCAATGAGATCGTCCACGAGCAGCACGCGGTCGCCCGGCGCGATGGCGTCGACATGCATTTCCATAGCGTCAACGCCGTATTCGAGCTCGTAGCTCTCGGTGATCACGCTGTGCGGGAGCTTGCCCTTTTTGCGTAGCGGTACAAAGCCCGCTGACAATTGGTGGGCCACGGCGCCGCCGAGAATGAACCCGCGCGCCTCGATGCCGGCCACCTTGTCGATCTTCGATCCCGCCCAGGGCTGAACCAGCTCGTCAACGGCCTGCCGGAACGCACGAGGATTTCCCATCAGCGTGGTGACATCCCGGAACATGATGCCTTTTTTTGGGAAGTCCGGAATGGTGCGGATCGCGTCCTTGAGTTCCATGCGTGGTCCCTGTCTCGCGCACCGGTACCTAGAACATGCGCGCGTGTCGGGAAAGTGACCCCTGAGAATCGCTGCGGCGTTGGCCCAATCGCAGCTGGCTATGCTTCAGGAACAGGCAGCTCCGCAATCCAGTCGGACAGCACGCGGGTCAGTTCGGGGTTGTAGGGCGGCTGTTCGCGCATGGGCGCGTCGCCGACGTTTGTCCGCCGTACCTCATCAGGAGTTCCCTCGATGGCGAAGCCGTGCCCGGTTCGCGCAAGGGTCGCATAGCGCGCGCCGCCGGGCCGGTAGTGATTCACAATGTCGACGATGAGACGATGGTCGCGGTCGTCGATCGCGGCGAAATCGACCTCGCCGTAGACGGCCAGAACGGGCGACTTGGTATCGCGCCAGGCCGCAGCAAGGCGCTGTGCGCCCACGCCACGCCAGTAGGCGATGGTGCGACCAAGGATCAGGTCTTTGCCGTCCCACGCCAGCGCATCGCGCAGGAGCTCAGCGTTTGAGGGCGACACCTCAGCGATCTGGGCGAGCGTCTGGTCGGTCTTGAAGATGGCGTCGAGCACCGGCCGGATCGCTTCGGCAAGAGCCTCGCTCTCGGCCGGGTCTGCTCCGTACGCATGAAAGCTCTGCAGACGGAAAAGATCCTGCATATAGTCATGCCAGCTTCGCAGCACCGTCCCGTAGACGGCGACGCCACGCAGGCCGCCCCTCTCAGCAGCCAACAGGGGCGCCTGCACGCCACCCATGGAGTGCCCCAGCAGGACGATGCGCTCGGGCTTGACGCCTCGCTCTTCGATCAGCGCCTTCAGGCCCGCCCGGAAAGCATCGAGTTCGACATCGAAATCGGTCTCGAGGCAGTGCGGGCCGCCCTGGCTATCGCCCATGCCGGGTTTCTCAACGCGATAGGTAGCGATGCCCCGGTCCGCGAGGCCCTGGGCCAACGTTGCGTAAGGATGGCCCGGCTGGGCGCCTTCCATGGATCCGCAATAATAGCCCTGGAGCAGATAGACGACCGGCGCATGCGCACCGGCCCGGTCGGGCGTCACCATGATATCGCGCAGGAGACCGCCGCGAAACGGAACTGCGCCATACTCCGCGCTGGCGCCGGTATAGGTCTCCACCGGTCGCGGCGTCGCCGAGGCTTCGCCCGTGCGGGGCTTGCCGTCGCGCTGGTAGCTGACACTTGCCCGCGCGCCTGCGCGCAGCTTGTCCGCTTCGGTGACGAGTGTGCGGCTATCAGTGATGGCGACGCCGTTGAGCGCGGTGATGATATCGCCGCTCTGAACACCCGCCTTCTCGGCTGTTGATCCCGGGGCCACGCTAAGAACGCGCGCGCCGCTGGCCGCTGCCTCAATCCCAACGCCAAGCATTCCCTTGCGTGCGAGTCCGCCGGTCTGGGGCAAAGCGGGCGCGGCGAGAAACAGCGAAGCGAGAGCCAGACCTGAGAGAGGGCGCAGCCGGGTCATTCCCATTCTCCGTGATATCGAATTTCGATATCACAGCACGGAGCGCCTTTCAGTTCAATCGTCAGGCTTGGTCCGATCGCGGCAACTGCTGCGTCTCCGCCTCAGCGCCTTTCACCCAGGCTGAAAAGTTTGGTTCGGCCCACATGCGATCGATATAGCCCTGCGCCTCGGGCGAGCGTGGGATCGCGTAGGTGACAAACCGGGTCACTACGGGCGCATACATCGCGTCCGCGATTGACCACGCGCCAAACAGGAACGGGCCGCCTGAACGGCCCAGCCAGTCGCGCCACAGCCTGTCCACATGCGCCGCATCCGCGAGGCCGTCCGCCGTCATGCGTCCGGCGTCGGTCCGGCGGCGAATATTCATCGGTGCGTCCCGGCGCAGGTCGGCGAAACCGGAGTGCATGATCGCCGCGGAGGATCGCGCCAGCGCGCGCGCCGTCGCATCCTTCGGCCAAAGCGCCGGGTTCTGCTCCGCCGCCCATTCGCAGATGGCGAGACTTTCGGCGACCACCACGCCCCCGCCGAGATCCAAAGCAGGCACGCGGGCATTGGGAGAAACGGCGCCGAAGATGGGCTTGCCGCCGACCTCCGGCAGAAAGTGCTGCACTTCCTCGAAAGCGATGGCGCCGACGCGCAGCGCGAGCCAGGGGCGCATCGACCAGGAGGAATAGTTCTTGTTGCCGATATGAAGACGTGGCGTCATTGGTCGCTCTCCTCACGCATGCTGCTGCATTCCGAACGCCACAAGCACGGCAAGAGAGATGAACACCAGGCCAACGCCGCGCTCGAACCAGCGGCGTATCTCTGGCTTCGCGAGAAAGCGAGACATCGCCCCACCGACATGGGTGTACATCCACTGGATGGCGAGATCGATCGCTGTGCCGATCAGGCCCAGCGTCACCATCTGGTTGAGCAGGCTCTGGTTCGGGCTGATGAATTGAGGAAGGAAGGTCAGGAACCAGAACACGGTCTTTGGATTGCCAAAGCCGATGACCAGGCCGTCGAAGAACGCGCCGCGATGGATCGCGATCACCGGAGCCGGCTGGGCCGGATCGACCACAGGATGCGACCTGAAGGAACGGATGAGCGCCATCACGCCGATCAGGGCCAGATAGCCCGCGCCGGTCCATTTCAGGATCAAAAACAGCAGTTCAGAGGTCGCGATCAGCACGCCGAGCCCAAGCAGGGTCAGGGCGAAATAGACGACATTGGCGATCTGGATGCCCAGACCGGCCATGAGGCCGGCGCGGCGTCCGCGCAAGGCCGATTGCGACATGATGTACATGACGTTGGGGCCGGGCGCGAGACTGACCAGCGTGGTCAGCCCGATGAACAACAGGAGGTTGTCGGGCATTCAGCTTACTTTTCCCGGCCGCGCGGGGATGTGGAAGGACCGGCCCGTTTCCGTCAAGCCCTTAACACCCGTCCGGCGACCGCATCGAGCCGGGCGGCCAGCGCCGCACTGCGGTGCTCTGGTGCGGTGATGATCGCGTGGTCGAGGCAGGTGTCGATGCCATCCGGATCGGCGCTGCGCGGGCCAGCCGCCATGCGTTTTGCGAGCCGCGACACGAGAGCGGCGGCCTTCCCGGCATTTTCGTGGAGGATCCTCAACACGTCGCCCACAGATACAGCCGCGACTTCCTCATGCCAGCAGTCAAAGTCCGTTACCATCGCCACTGTGGCGTATGGAAGCTCGGCCTCTCGCGCCAGCTTGGCCTCGGGCATGTTGGTCATGCCGATCACCGAACAGCCCCATGAGCGGTAGAGCTTCGATTCTGCGAGGGAGGAAAACTGCGGCCCTTCCATTGCGAGGTACGTGCCCCCGCGGTGGGTCTTCACCCCAAGCGCTTCGCTCTCCTCGGCCGCCAGCGCCGCCAGACGCGACGAGACAGGGTGGGCAAGCGACACATGGGCGACGATGCCATCGCCAAAGAAGCTTTTTTCGCGCGCGAACGTCCGGTCGATGAACTGATCGACGATGACGAAATCGCCGGGTGCGATCTCCTCTCTCAACGATCCGCACGCCGATAGCGAGATGATGTCGGTGACGCCGGCGCGTTTCATCACATCGATATTGGCGCGGTAGTTCAGCTGCGTGGGACCGAGCCTGTGACCGCGGCCGTGGCGCGGGAGGAAGACCACGTCGATGCCGTGAAGCCGGCCGCGAAAAACCTGGTCAGAAGGAAGTCCCCATGGAGAAGCGATCGTTTCCCAGCGGCCGCTGTCGATACCTGGCGCCTGATAGAGGCCCGACCCGCCGATGACGCCGAGAACCCAACTGGTCATGCCCGATCCATGCATCCGCTGGCGAGCAACGGACTGCACCGCATCCGGCGGCAAGGCAACGGCATCAAAATCGTTTCGATTTCGATCCGAACAGATTTGCTTTTGGGGAGGGTGCGAGCCGGGATCCGTCCGCTCAACAGCCCCGAAGAACGGCGCGGATCCCGTATACGCATTTCGGCGTACGTAGCGTTTGCGTGCCGCGCAACCCTGCAAAGCGCAAGCGGCAAGTCGGTACTGGAACGATTCAAATCAGCGTCGTGGTTTTTTCGCCGCGCTTCTCCCGCGCCCAGGACGCGAAATGCTGCAGCGCTCACGAACCCGGTACGAGATAGCTCTGCGCGCCGCAGCTCTTGATGATGTCGGGCACGACAAACGACAGCTTCGTTTCGAGTTCCGGGGAAAGCTCCTCGATCCGTTCGGCCGTCTCGATGTCTTCGCCTTGCGCGCCGAGCACCACGATGTCGAAGAGCTCCTTGTCCAGACGCTCGGCCGAGGATCTGGCCAGACAGGCGCAGACGTCCTCAGCCCCGCCGCCGGCGATGCACTGAGCCTCGATCACACGCTTGCCCTGCTCATTCTGGCTGCAACCGGCAACCAGCATGGTCGTCAGAGCAAGAAGCGATGCCGAATAGCGCCCCATGGCCGCTGTCTACCTGTCTGGAAACCCGCAAGCTGCTTCTAGCCGCGCTGCGCCCCGGCCTCAACGTCATTCGCCGAACCTAGTTCGGCGGCACGCATGACAACTGGGCCTCGGCGATCAGGCTTGGCTGGTGGAGGAGATCTCCGGGCGGCAACGTCACCATGATGGCGTCCGCCTCCTCCTCCTTTCCCTGGGCCTGCAGCAGGAAGGCCTGTTGCACTTTCTCGCTGACCGATCCGTCGGCGACCAGCTGGTCAATCCGGGTGGCCCGGCATTCGCACAACGCTTCGCTATCCCCGGCGGCCACGCAAGCCTTGGTGAACGCAACATGCGCCTCGCTTGGCTGCGGCGTTGCCTCCCCGCATCCCGAAGACAGCGCCACAATGCCCGCCAGCAGCAACCATCTCATCGATTCATCCTCTTCAGGCCACACTTATCACTCCGGCGCGATCCGCAAACCCCACATGCTGCAAGGTCCGCAAATCCGCCGGCATCCTGCACCGCGTGAAGCTTGAACAGGGTGTGCGCCTTGCCCTAGGCCCGTGCGGGCGTGAGCGACCTGATTGTCCGCACCACGCCGTCTGCGGACGACATCAGCATTGTATGCGTTTCAACGCCTTCCCGCCGCCGCACCGTCCCGTCGAGCAGCGTGCCCTTGGTGACCCCAGTCGCGGCAAAGATGACATCTCCCGACACCAGATCCTCAAGCGCATAGCGCCGGTTGATGTCCGCCAGTCCCGCGCGCTGAGCCTGCAGCTTCTCCGCCTCGCTGCGCAGGACGAACCGCGTCTGGATCTGTCCGCCGACACAGCGCAGCGCCGCCGCCGCCAGCACGCCTTCCGGCGCCTTGCCCTGGCCGACATACATGTCGATGCCGGTTTCCGGCATAGCGGTGTTGATCACGCCGGCAACATCGCCATCGGGAATGAGGTTGATCCGCGCGCCCGCCTTTCGCAGGTCCGCGATGATCTTCTCGTGCCGCGGCCGGTCCAGCACGCAGGCCGTGATTTCGCGCACCGGGACGCCCTTGGCGCGCGCCAGCCGGATCGCGTTCTCGCCAGCATCCGCATCGAGATCAACGACGCCGTTCTCGTGGCCGGGTCCGATCGCGAGCTTTTCCATGTAAAGATCGGGAACCTGCAACAGCCTGCCACGCGGCGCCGCTGCAATCACGGCCAGCGCGTTCGGCATCGCTTTTGCCGCGAGCGTTGTCCCTTCGAGCGCCTCGAGCGCAATATCGAGATCCAGGCCGTCTCCCGAGCCGACCGCTGCACCGACGTTGAGAATGTCGCCATCGACCTCCCCGACGACGACGTGGCCCGAAAAGGCGATCACGTTCAAGGCATCGCGCATGGCTTCCGCTGATGCCCGACCCGCACCGCTTTCATCGCCGCGGCCGACCCAGCGCTCTGCTGCAATCGCCGCGGCGATTGTGGCGCTGGCCATGGCATAGCCGATCGTCGAGCAGGACGTCGCGAGCTTCGCCATGGCCTCTCCTGACCCGAATCATCTGCGTCAGGCATACGCCCGCCGGAGTCCTCGCCCAAGCAAATTCCGGACGGTCCTAGTTTGGCGTGATCTGACCGCGGATTTCGCCGCCACGGTTGGCAGCCGTGTGGACGTTTACATACCATTTGCCCGCTGCGAGATCGGCTGCCTGCGCATCCGTCAGCGTCGCGGTTCCCGTGATGGGGCTTGCCGCATTCGCGAAGGGCATCACGGGCGGCGCGCTGCCGCCCGGCTCGGCGGGACCGTGGATATGGGCGGCCATGGCGGGGCCAGTGAGGCCCTCGTAGATTACCGTATAGGTCAACGCCTTCGTCGCTGGATCATAGGTAAAGGCGCCCGTGCCCTTGCCGGTCGACGTGATGCCGGCCCCGGGCGCGAGCGTCGCCGAATAGCTCGGCAGTTTCGGAGCTTCCTGCATCATCGTGCAGGCGCTCGCCGGCAGACCTGAGGCAATCATCGAAGCAAGGAACAGGCGTTTCTTGCGATGCTCTCCCACGTGAAACCGGCTTCCAATCCGGGCTCTTTCGCCGTGTCTATACCTCCTCGGCTTTCTCGGCCACCCGGTCCCGGCTGGCTCCCCGGGGCCCCTAATACCAGCCGTCTGAAATTCTGACTCGGGGGGATTCCCGGATCGAGGCGAGCGTGATTCCTTCAGGCGATTGAGTCGCATGGAGGGAGGTGATGGCGGTTGCGATC
>Ga0172376_10000802_pt1 | contig 40770 bp, 32 predicted proteins | sample Lak35m_FD_121114 | JGI IMG/M metagenome (GOLD analysis project Ga0172376, IMG submission 121114) | Freshwater microbial communities from Kabuno Bay, South-Kivu, Congo - kab_092012_35m | ecosystem: Environmental > Aquatic > Freshwater > Lake | place: Democratic Republic of the Congo: South-Kivu...
TACTTAGTTCCTGTATTTTCCAAATGGTTTTGGCGTGTTTTGCCAGTTCCCTTTGCCTTGCGGCTAATTTATCTTCATTCCAGGTATTGAAATTATCAGGGAGTGATTTGGTCAATTCACAATTTGATTGTGCAAATAATTCTATTTTTTCACCATAAATTTTTTGCCCTGCTTCTCTATTTAATTTTTTCTCTAATAAGGTCAGATTGCCCATTCTGTACACTGATCTATTGATTTCTTCAAATGTAAAATTTCCCCAAGTATCATCTGCATTTTCAGGTAAAATATGTTCAATGGTAAACAAATCACTTTCTGAATCTATTTCGTTTTTATGTTGATAAACTTCAATTTTTGATAAAATATACTTTACTATTTTATGGTTGCGCGTTGTATTTTTGAATTCTTTGGTTGAAAAATCATTTTCAAAATTAAAATCATTCACATAAATTGGTTGAAAATCAGCCACTTCAAACCGCTTGTTTGATGAAATTTTTAACGCAACAGTATTATAAACATCTTCCTGTGCGTTTGGATTTAAACCTCCAATAATGTTATAACGAAAAGATATAACAGAGCAAATTTTTGCTAATTTTCTAAAGTTTTCAATTTCTAAATTTCTTAAGGCAGATAAGAAAAGAGAATTGATTTGTCTAATTTGAAAAAGTTTTAATTCTTTCAACGATTTTCGTATTTCGGGCTTATCTCTCCAAAATTCATCTTCAGGGTTTTGAATAGCTAAATATAAATCTGCCGTGTCATTTAAATTTCTTATCAGTTTAAAAACCTGATCTTTCGATTTTATATTGATTTTAACGTTTTTAAATAGATTCTTTTTGCCAACTGATTTATTAATACTATTCCAATAATAGCGTAAATAATCTTCAAACTTTTGTTCTCCCAGTTTACCTGCTATTTTACTCCAAATGTTTTCCAATTCTTCAATTTCTGAAACATGTGGTTTTGTTTCATCTACAACAAAAAATAAATAGTTTTTTAATAAATCTGCCGACGATAGTTGAACTCCTCTGGCATTTAATGTTTCAAAAACTTTAAATGCATTTAATTGGTCGGTTACTTCAATAACTGTAAAAAACAGTTTATCTACAATATTGTCGATAAAGGCTGCTAAGTTTTCGCCAGTGGTAAATTCTTTCTTTATTCTATCATAATACCAATTAAAACACTCTCTCATGTGCTTTTCAGAAGAATTAGTATTTCTTAGCGGCAACTCTTTTAAAAGAACCAGATGTTGTTTATAGTAATCATCACTATTTCTGTTTAATTTGAGTTTGTTATTTGAAATTAATGTAACTGGATCTACATATCCGATATAACTATTTAGGAGACTATCTTTTCTTTTTAAATTATTTTCTGCTTCAACGCCGGAATCAACCAGCTCTTTCAGGCATTTTAAAGTCGAAAGAATCAACAAACTCATGGTTGTTAATCGTTGCTGCCCATCAATTATTTGAAATTCTTTATTGTTTGATGTTTGAAGTACTAAATACCCCATATAATGTTCATTATCCTCATCGGCTAACAATGCTCTTATATCCTGCCAAAGGTCATCCCAATGTTCTGCTTCCCAACTATAATCGCGTTGAAATTTTGGAATTTCATACCGTAATCCATTACCCATTAATTGGCGATATGTTTTATTTGATGTTCCTTGTATGCCTTTCATAATTTTATCATTTTCTGATACTTCACTTTCTCCTCTGCCACTTGTAAGGCTTTTAACCCCACATCCTCACCCCGAACCTCATACACTAACTTGTCAGAAAGCCAGGAAACGAGCAGGTCCGTTTCATTCATATTAAAAAACCTGGCAAGTTTTATCACCTGTTCACGGCTTGCATTGCGTTGTCCTCTTTCAATTTTGCTTAAAATTGCCTGGTCAATGTCAAGGTATGCAGCCACTGTCCGCAGTGGTAATTCCTTGTCTTCCCTTCGTTTTCTTATCGTTTCGCCCAAGCTTTCCATTTTGAATAATTCTGTTTTGAATGATTTTGTCAAAAATACATAATTCTTCCGTCAAACCTTATAAAAAAATCTCCAATAATTAAATAAGGCAAATTATTCCTATTTTGTATTATTTAAAAGATTTCAAATATTTTAAGATGCTCCTCAGAAAATTATCTTTTTTGTTACCTTTTATACTGGGTACATTTACATTTATGAATGCGCAAAAAACAGAGGTGGTTGCTGGCGTTACCTGGGATTTAGCCAGTGAAAGAGCTCAAAATATCAGTGGATTAGCCTATCAGTTATTTTTTGATATTCCAGCAGAAAAATCGGCGCCTATTCCTGCCAAAGTAGATATATCTTTAAACCTAAAGCATAAGGCTCAACCCTTAAACCTCGATTTCAAAGTTTCCCGGGAGAATCTTCAAAAGGTAACCGTAAATAAAAAAATAGTCCCCATTGATTTTGTGGCGGGTCACCTTATCATTGATCCGACATATTTAAATGTGGGGGAAAATAAAATTCAAATTGAATTCATAGCTGGAAATCAATCCCTTAACCGAAATGCTGATTTTCTTTATACCTTACTGGTTCCTGACCGTGCGGCGACCCTTTTTCCCTGTTTCGACCAACCCAATTTGAAAGCAAGATTTACGCTCTCTCTCCGGATTCCAGAAACCTGGGATGCATCTGCCAATGGTACTTTGGTAAAAAGTACTTCCTCAGGACCTAAAAAAACACTATATTATAAGGAAACTCAACCTATCAGTACCTATTTGTTTGCCTTTGCCGCTGGAAAATTCAATAGGGTGACTCAGGAAAAAAAAGGTAGAAACATGAGCATGCTCTTCAGGGAAACCGATTCCCTGAAAGTAGCTCAAAACCTGGATAAAATTTTCGATCTCCATGTTACTTCCATTTTGTGGCTGGAAGATTATACCCAGATTCCAATGCCCTTTGAAAAGTTAGATTTTGTTTTGCTTCCAGGATTTCAATATGGTGGCATGGAACATGTCGGAAATATTTTCTATAAAGAAAGTGCGCTCATTTTAGAAGAAAGCGCTACAGATAATCAAAAATTAGCTCGTGCCAGATTGATAGCGCACGAAACGGCTCATTATTGGTTTGGAGACCTGGTTACTATGAATTGGTTCAATGATGTTTGGCTCAAGGAGGTTTTCGCTAACTTTATGGCAGCTAAAGCAGTCAATCCCGATTTTCCCGAGGTAAATCATGAATTAAGCTTTTTAATTTCTCATCATCCTACGGCTTATAGTGAAGATCGGTCCGGCGGAAGTCACCCCATTCAACAGGCTTTGGAAAATCTAAAGGATGCCGGATCCTTGTATGGTGGCATCATTTATCAAAAAGCACCCATTGTCATGCGTCAACTGGAAAAATTGATGGGAACGGAACCTTTTCAAAGGGGTCTTCAAAAATATTTAAAAGATTATGCTTATGCCAATGCGACCTGGGACGACCTTATCCATATTTTGGATGAACTAACCCCCATAACATTGCAGGAATGGGCCGATATCTGGGTAAAGGAAGAAGGAATGCCTCACCTTTTAACGACCAGTTTCTTTGATAAAGATTTAAATATAAAGGAAATAACTATCCATCAGGTTAAATCTTCTCCCTCGGGTAAGTCTTGGCCACAGGAAACCGATATAGCGCTTTTTTATACCGATACCATCATCAAAATACCCGCCCGCATAAATGGTTCAAAAACAAGTTTACCCATTTCAAAACCATTAAAAAAACCTTTAGCGATATTACCAAATGCTTCTGCCATAGGTTACGGATATTTCCAATTGGATGAGGTGTCTTTAGAGACTTTTTTATTCAGTAAATTAATTGTAGAAGACGAATTTTTGCGCGGAGCCATTAGTATTGCCTTAATGGAAGAATTAATGAACAGGAAAATAACGGGACATGATTATATGGGCTGGCTGTTAAATTCGCTGGAACAGGAAAAAGAAACTTTAAACAGACAATTGTTACTGGGTCAATTAAACACCGTCTTCTGGTCTTTCCTTTCCGATGAACAACGAAGGGTATATACCCCTAAAATTGAAGGTCTTCTCTGGAAACGGATGAATGAAAGTACCTCTGTCAGTGCCAAATCTGCCTTTTTTTCAAGCTATAGGGACCTCGCAATATCACAGGAAGCTGCTCAAACATTACATGATGTCTGGTCGGGAAAAACAAATATTACCGGATTACCTTTTTCAGAACCACAACAGATTGACCTGGCCGCAGCACTATCTTTACTACTTCCTGAACAAGCCCCCGGCATAATAGATACTCAATTAATAAAAATCCTGAATCCAGATAGAAAAAAGAGATTTCAATTTATAAAACCCTTTTTATCACCGGATATTCAAGTGAGAGATGCCGCTTTTGAATCCTTGTTTGATGCAGAAAACAGAGGTGTTGAGCCTTGGGTTGTGGATGCTGTCAGATATTTAAATCACCCCTTAAGGGCTAAAGAATCAACTCATTATATTACACAAAGCCTGGAATTACTGGAAGAGATTCAAAAAACAGGAGATATCTTTTTCCCGAGACAATTCATCACCGCAGTATTAAGTGGACATCAATCACCGACTGCAGCCCATTATGTAAAAAAATTTCTTCAGGAACACCCTCATTTCCCCTATAGATTGAAAAACAAAGTACTCATGGCTTCCGATTTACTTTTTGCCACCCAACAACCCTAAATATGAAAAGTATAAAAATAACTGCCCAATGTATGTCAGAAAGCTATTTCAACAATATTTTTTGTGCCGTTACACCATTTGCCAGAACATAATAAATACCTGGTAACTGACCGTTTAAATCGATTTGGATAATCTCCTCTTCATTCGTATTTCTGCTAAGCAACATCGAACCTAGTGTGTTAAATACCCGGATATTTTTAATTGCTGCTTGCTGGTTATTTATGTGATAAGTACCAAATCCCGGATTTGGATAAACGGTAAAGGAAACCTGATTAACATTTTTGCTCCCAACCGTAGTTATGCAATTTTCAGATCCAAAGGAAGGTTTGAAGGCTTTAAAACTTCCAATTCCATTGGGGCATCTGCAAAAAGAGATATCCTTAACCTGCGGCCCGAAGGTAATGCTATCCACAACATATCCATTGGTATAAGAAAGGATAATTTTCTCACCTGAAGCCGACAATTTAAAGCCTGCATGAATACCAGGTTGTGCCAAATCCTCATCAGCCCATACCAATAAATAACCTTTTGGAGCGATGACAACACTATCAGGAAATTTCCATTTTAAGGGTGAAGAATAAGAATCGGACATATAAAGATTACTCAGGCTCAATGTATTGTTTGTATTATTAAACAATTCAATCCAATCATCAAATTGACCATTTGCATCGGCTTTTGTTGAACCATTATCAGCCAAAAATTCATTTATGACGAGATCACCTTTTGTAATATTGGTCAATTTCGAATATAAGGTATAAAATTCGAAAGCAGCTCTGGCAGGTGAAAAAATACCGGCATTTCCATTTTCAGCGTAAAAATAATAATCCAGGAATGCACCTGATATCTTTAATTCAACACCATAGACCTTATCCCCTGCAATGCCGTCCTCATGTTGTCCATCATCAAAAAGAGGAATCTGGGTAAATGTGCTATCTTTTGAGAAACGAAAAGAGATAAAAACCTGAGATGCATTTTCTGACCGGATAGAAAAACTAACCTTACCATTTATTTCAGGTGTATTATTTGAGACTTTAATATTTGAAATGGTTGGAGCTGTTGCTTTGAAATCAGGTTGTGTTAATAAATAGGCCGTTCTTCCTTCCATTAAATTTCTTATTCCGGGTGCATTTGACATCCCTGAGGTTACATCTGAATTCAGATTCATTTGATACTGGGAATAAGGAAAAAATTTATTTTGATCAGCTAGTACGGCATTATCAATTATTTTTTGGATAGCCTGAGATTTTTCAAAATAACTGCCATTTAAAAAATTTTCCTCCATCATTGTCTTTATATGAGCGACATACATACGCTTATATTGTGGATTGGACAGTAGTTTTTGAATGAGTGGCCAGGCGACATCATTGATATGTAAGAGATGTGACAGCTGCTGTTTTGAAGAAGTACTCGTCAGATTTAGGGTACCCGTTTGTGAAAAAGTGCCAAAGGATTCATTTAAATCCCAGACGATTGGATTAAATCTTCCACTATTATCTTTGTATAAATAGTAATTTTGAGCAAATCCCCCGATATAGCTATCCAGATTGACAAATAAATTATTAAAGGCCAGCATCCATAAAGTCCTGTCAATATTGAGGACTTTTTCAATTTCCTGAGGCCTGTTATTTAATATATCACAAAGGTTTATCAGTTCGTTCCAGCCATTATCAGATTTCATTTCATAAGCTGGGAAATAAACAGAACTATCTTTACCCAGATATAATAAATTGGGTTTCGCTGAATTGCCAGGACCTGCCCCTGCAATGGGATTACATTTAAAGAAAGAATTATTATTTGAAAAAAAGTGCTTACTGACGAATTTTTTTGTGACAGATTCTGCATTTGGATATAAGCCCAGATGAATTCCATTAACGTAAACATTGGCATAATTACACAATGAAGCTGGCATATATTTCCGCAATATATCATACGATATTACTTCTCTTAAAAAACTGGGGTCTTTTGCAGCATTGCTTAATTTAATATCTGTGTACCCCTGGTAATGCTGATCTTTGTAAGTATCTAATTCTATATGAAAAGGATTTTTTATCTGTGAAGCTCTGTAGGTACTATTTCCTTTGTATTTTACTCCTACACTATCAAAAACAACGCCATTAATGATTACCTTTTGAGCCATAATATACGATTCCGCACCTGCTTTGGCTGTGTCCAGCTTATAATCCCAGTTACTTTCCGCAAAAAAGATTTCAATTTTCTGAATTACATTTTGATCATAGAAGGATTGTGCCTTAAGCTCGACGAACAGGCAAATTAGAACAAGAAAGAGCCAATGTTTTTTCATAATATTTATAATTTCATGAGCTGAAAAAGATTCCATTAAACATTATCTGCAACAAACCTTTCACCTATCCCGATGTAGGTCTGAACACCTTTATATTTGCTTCATTTGCAGCAATAAATGGCCCTTCAATGAGGTCGATACAATAAGGTATTGCGGGAAAAACGGCCTGTAAACATTGGGCAATCGCAGCAGGTTTACCTGGTAAATTAACAATCAGCGTATTTTCAAAAATACCAGCTGTTTGCCTGGAGAGAATGGCGGTAGGCACATATTTTAAACTTTCCATCCGCATAAGCTCGCCAAATCCTGGCAGTATTTTTTGACAAAAAGCCTCCGTGGCCTCTACCGTTACATCCCTTTTTGCAGGTCCGGTTCCCCCGGTGGTTAGAATTAAACAACATTTTTCTGTTACCGCCAGGGTATGAAAGGATTGTATGATAAGATCATATTCATCGGGTATGATGTTGAAAATAGTCCTGAAGGGAGATTTTATATACGATGTCAAAACGGCTATAATGGCATCCCCTGACAGGCTGGAATATGCGTTTGTATCCACACTGGCCCGATCAGACATTTGTAAAACACCTATGATTATTTCCTTTTCCATGAATCATCTTATTTTTTTACTACATCATTCAGCTCCCATTGGTAATCTAAATAAGCTATTTTAGCATGCTGCTGTACCCGCTTTTTAGCATAAATATTTATAAAATCAATAACCGAAGCACCCTTAATCCTAAAATCGCCTGAAAACCAACTGAATATTTTTGAAATTTTCACCGTTGATTTTTCCAGCTGATTCCGTTGCGGATCATTAATAAATTTTTTCATGGCATCATGCAGTTGCTCGTCTAAATAAGTAGCATTATAAGCTTCATTTCTTAATAAGGGACAAGAAAAGGACGCACAATTAATGGCTGCATGAATTCTCGGATCCTTAAATTCTTTCCTTAAAATGGTGTGTTCGATATAATTCAGATCCAACTTTTCATTCCCCATCGGAATAAAAGGAATATCCCAAACAGAATTGACAAAAGGAATTCCTTTCTTAATATCTTTTATACTTTTAATCGGATAATGATCCACGATTAATTTTACAGTAAAAGCATTATACGCATTAATCCAGAAAGCCATCTTTTCATTTTTGCTCCATTTAGGAGTAGGCCTATTGGCTGAAAGTTTGTCCAGATATACCTGCAATTGCTTTTTATCCTTTAAAAAGCCCTGGTAATCTACCATGCCATTTTTTGAAACATGTTTTTTAACTAACACATCCCATTCTCCATGCTGTACCGCATTTACCTCTTTTAAAAAGGTAAAAAGTATAATAATTAACCACATAAACCTATTTTAAAAAACCAATTTATTTATTTCTCAAGATTAGGAGAAATAATATAAAATCCAAATACATAAAGTCATCAATATACCAGCCATCAGTTTAGTTCCTGAGAAAGAAAATAGTTTTCCGGAACCCGGTAAAAAAAGACTTCCCGACAAAGGAGCTATTAAGAATGATAACTGTTTTCCATCAGATAAATCCGTAAAAAGAATAGCGATAGAAATAGCGTGAATAAACAAAAAACCAATTATTTTCCACTGATGAGCTTTTAAAGAATCAATAGCCATTAGCTGGTTATCATCTTTTAAAAGCGGGAATACCCCGGTTTTTCTCAATAAGAAATAACGACTGATGAATAATAGCAGGACAGAGCACCCGGCAGTTAGTGCAACCCGGTGTAAAAAATTAAGCTTTTCACCGAATAAGTAGGCAATGGATGGGAAAAATGGGGTAATACTTGTATATGAAACTTCAAGCAAAACAGCCATAAAAGGGGCAGCTAGCATCGTCCATAAGGCTGCCTTAGCCGGTATTCTTCTGACAAATACGGCTGCAAAAAAAACGACAATGATACCCGGAGTGAAATAAGATCCATGTGATGATATTTTTAGAAAAAAATTGCCGGCACTTTGAGGATTATAGGTAACATAAGCAAGAATAGCTGCCAGTATTGTAATGGTTAACGTCACCAGTCTCCCGACAACAACCAGTTCTTTATCTGTAATATCGCTGCGAAAGTATCTTTTATATATGTCAATACAAAACAAGGTCGTAGCTGAATTCATCATGGAATCAATTGTTGAAAAAGTGGATGCCAAAACCCCTGAAATTAACAAACCTATAAGGCCAAAACTAGCAGGAATAACTGCATTTACCAAAAATAAAAAAGCATCATCGGGTAAGATTTTTTGTCCGCTGTATTTGATGTCCAGCAAATGAGCTGCGGCTACACCGGTAGCTATGGTAACAAAAGGAATGCCTAATTTCAAAAACCCCGCAAACATAACGCCATATTTTGCAGCATCATCACTTTTAGCCGCTAACACACGCTGTACCAGGTATTGATTTGTTATCCAGTAAAAAAAATGCAGTAATATAAGTCCCGTAAATACGCCTGAAAATGGCAGGTCGGGATGATTTGCAGGAAGATAAAGATTCATTTTTCCTGAACCTGATGGTAGCTGACTATCTAACGCAAGCAATCCCGAAAAACCATTTATTTCTGGTGTTGAAAAGGTGAAATAGCATAATACCAGGGCTACGACAATGATAAAAACAGCCTGCAGCGTATCTGTATATACTACCGCACTTAAACCACCAAAAAAGGTATAACTGCAAATGATCAGGGACAATAAAAAAAGGGCTGTCGGGTAATTTATTTCAAAGAGACTACCCCGGGTAAGCATAGATAAGGCCCGGGCACCAATATAATAATGCCCGATTAACTGAACAATTATTAATAATAAAACCAGTATGGCGTAAGTTAATCTGACTTTATCACCAAACCTCTTTTCCAAAAACTGGGACAGGGTGAATAAAGGTAAACGCCGGTAAACCGGTATAAATAAAAAAGCCAGCATAAGAATGGCGAAAACTGCCAGTACTTCGTAATGACTCTGAGCGAATCCTACCGAATAACCAATACCTAACATGCCAATCAAATGAGAAGCACTGATATTAGTACTGAAAACAGAACCACCCACAACCCACCAGGGTAGTTTTCTTCCCGCCATAAAATAATCCTCGCTTCCCTCACCCTTTCGACTAAAAAAAATACCAACCCCTATTTGAATGATAATCAGGGATATAATCAGGAAAAAATCAATATTATCAATGGTCAGTGTATTCATTTAAGGAACTTCATTACCTAATGCTGCTTCATATAACAAAAACCAGTCTTGTAATTCCAATGTCAGAGAAGTAGATTTTTCAGCTGCCTGAATGCGTTCAACCTGAGTTGTTCCTATAACCGGAATCAATTGTGCAGGATGTTTCAATAACCAGGCCAGAGATATTACATCAGATCCAACCTGATATTTACCCTCTAAAAGTTTAAGCTGTCTTTGTACCGGAATATTGTTATTTGTTTCTTTAAAAACAGACCCGCCACCCAATGGACTCCATATCATAGGTTTTATTTTCTCTTTGTAAAGAAAATCAATACTACCATCTGTTAAAGGTGAGGGATAGTTCAGATTTAATTCAATTTGATTGGTTATCAATGGTATATCCAAACAGGATTGTAACAATTGAAACTGCTGGGGTGTGAAATTGGAAACGCCAATATGCCTTACTTTACCGGAATGCACTAAATTGGAAAGCGTTTCCGCCACCTCATCCGGATTTAATAGAGGACTTGGTCGGTGGAGTAGCAATACATCCAGAAAATCGGTATTCAAATTCCGGAGTGAGTTTTCCACCGAATAAGTGACATGTTCCTTGCTGTAATCATAATGTTTAACGATGGTAGCAGGCTTTTTTTGGCTTAATAGTTGAATACCACATTTAGTTATCAATTTTATCTGACTTCTTAAAGTGCTGTTTACTTTCAATAATTTGCCAAAAAAAAATTCATTGCTATAATCATTATAAATATCGGCATGATCAAACGAATCAATACCCAGGGAAAGACAAGTATCCACAATATGAGAGATATCTTTCAGGGTTTGCTTATTTTCATCCCATCGCCAAACACCATAGACTATTTCTGAAAGGGAAAAAATAGGTGTTAATGCTATTTTTTTCATGAGGTATTTATTTTAATATTTTGGTAGTCAAAGGCGTATCAGGTTCATTCTCGGGAATTCTGCCCTGAATTTTAGCCAATTTTTCATTAGGTAATCTGCCGAGCACATAATTTTCAAATTTAACAGCTGATTCAATTAAAGGATAACCTGAAAAAATAAAGGACCTGATACCCATATCCATATATTTATTTATTTTATCGGTAATCTGATCTGGTGAACCAACCAGCGCAGCACCACATCCACTTCGGGCCAGTCCGATACCTGTCCAAACCAAGTCCTCTGCATAACCATCCTTATCGGCATTTTCTCTCAAATGATTTTGCTGAAGAACACCCATATTTTTTGCATCCTGAGCCCTGTTTTTAAGTTCTTCTCCCCTTTTAACCTCCAGTCTGGACATCAGTTTTTGTGTTGAAAGCCATGCTTGTTCTTCATTTTCCTCAACAATAATATGAATTCGCAATCCAAAATCTATTTTCCTATTATAGGCAGCCGCACGGTCTGAAACATCTTTCATTGTATTTTTGAGACCTTCCTCTGTATCCGGCCACATCAGAAATACATCGCAATATTGAGCGCAAACATCTCTGGCTTCTGGTGAAAAGCCACCAAAATATAATAAGGGACCTCCGTTTTGCTGATAAGGCTTAACCGGTTCTGCCGATAAATCAAACTGGTACATTTCGCCCCTGAAATGAATTTCATCCTGTGTCCAGGCCTGACGAAGTATCTCTATGATTTCTCTGGTTCTTTGATAGCGGACTTTGCCTTCTTCTCTCACACCAGGCAAATCAGAATTAATAACATTTAAGGTAAACCGACCTTTTAACAAATGATCCAGTGTACTTATAGTTCTTGCCAGCATTGGCGGATGAAGTTCACCAAACCGATGGGCAACCAACAGGGAAATATGTTGAATGGAAGGCGCCACAGCTGCAGCAAAAGTAAAAGGATCTTGTCCTACCATATAGGAAGAAGGTAGCAAAATATTATTGAAACCTAACCTTTCTGCTTGCTGAACAATACGCTGACAATGGGTAAAATTACTTCTCCTGTCACCATCCAACTGACCTAAAAAGGCGGTATCTCCACCACATAAGTCTGCAAACCAGGAAATTTCAGCTGTTCTTCTGGAAGTTCTGATAGGTATCACAAGGTCATTTTATTGATTATTGGATTTTCATTTGGAAAAATAATACTTTTATCTGGTATAACATAAAATAAATTGGCCTTACCCCGTTTCAAGTGAGGTAAGGCCAATCTGAACATTCAAACTTATTAATATTCAATATAGGCGATGGTTACTGATGAACCGGGCGTTGAAGCCGCAGGATCCATTTCCATTTTAAATAATTTCCCTGCGCCACCTCCCGGAAGGCTCAATACCATTGGTGTTCCCGAAGCATACATAAGAGCGCCTGTCGCCGGATCATAAATTTTCCAAACGGGGACCCCGGTAGTAGCCACAATAGTAAAACAACCGGCTGTTTTTCCACGGGGAACCATGATCTCATTTTTCAAAGGGTCATAAGTCCTGAATGGAGGGACGTTACATAGAGATCTTTTGAAATATAAGCCAGGCACTCCCATGCAATTTCTTTTTGGACCTATCGGATCCTTTTCAACAACCCTGGTGTTGGGCCGGCATGCTTGCGCATGAGTAGATGTGATACCTGCAACTTGCAAAAACAATACAGCAAGTATAAAATAAAGAGCGTTTTTCATAATGGTTTAATTTAATGGAAGTTTAACTATTAGGGTTGATAATCCACAAATCCCAGGGTAATCCATGCGCCTGTAGAGGACGTTGCCTTGTTCAACACTATGAAATATACTTTATCTGCAGCGGGCGCTGTTAATGTTAAAGTACGTAACCGAGGAGCCGTCGTAGGCATTACAGGATTAAAAACAACCCGGCCAGTTTCATCTAGGATTTTCCAGTCCGGTCTTCCACTAAATCCCACGATAGTAAAACAAGAAGCTACCCGCCCTTTAAGAAGAGAAATGGCATGGGTTGAAGGGTCATAAGTAGTGGGTGGTTCATTGCAAACGGTACGTTGAAGGTAATTTCCCGTTTTTCCGCTGCACGACCTAGTTCCATAAGGTGAAAGTTCCGCGGTACGCAATGCTACATCACATTTCTGGGCTGTCAAATTGGTAAATACAAATAAAGACAATCCAAAAGACAATAGATTTAAAAAAAGATTCTTTCTCATGATTCTGAAATTTAACGTTTGATAATTGGTTTTATAATTAATTTCACAATATATTCAAATCGTTCCCTTTTATTTCATTTTTTTGTGAAAATATTTTCTGATGCATCATTTCGACACTAACAAACAGGCCTGGAATCAAAGGGTAGAAATTCATTATCAATCCGAATTTTATGATGTCCCCGGATTTTTAAAGGGAAAAGAAGTATTAAAATCTATTGAATTAGCATTGTTAGGCGATATAAAAGGTAAAACATTACTCCATTTGCAATGTCATTTTGGTCAAGACTCTCTTTCTCTGGTCCGATTGGGTGCTCAGGTAACTGGTATTGATTTTTCACAGGTTGCCATTGATAAGGCAGTTGTATTAGCCCGTCAAGTAGGTTTAAGTGCAACATTTATATGTGGAAATGTACTGGATACACCTCAACTCATATCAGAAAAATTTGATATTGTTTTTACTACCTACGGGGTTTTAGGATGGTTACCTGACATGAACGACTGGGCAAAAGTGGTAAAAACGATACTTAAACCGGGTGGAAAATTGATTTTAGTGGAATTTCACCCTGTATTATGGATGTTGGATGACGAGTTCACATTTATAGCATATTCCTATTTCAAAGGTGAACCCATCATAGAAACTAAAAATACCACTTACACCGATCAAGGTTCCCTTCAAATGAATACTTTCCAGGAAATAACCTGGAACCATTCCCTGGATGAGGTAATGAGTGCTTTATTAGCGCAAGGATTAAAATTAACTCATTTTAAGGAGTACCCCTATTCACCTTATCCTTGTTTCCGTAATATGAAAGAAACAAAGCCTGGCCAGTATCAGATTACAGAACTGGAAGATAAAATCCCAATGGTTTATGCCTTAACAGCAGAAAATGAAAAATAAAAAATACATTCAGCTTTCTATTTTCTTGTTACTGCAATTCATGGTATGGGGCTCCTGGTATGTGACTACAGGAACCTACCTTCTGCAGACGCTGCATTTTTCGGGTAGAGAAGTAGGACTTGTTTATGGTGCTATGTCCGTTGCAGCGTTTATATCTCCTATTTTTGTCGGATTCATAACTGATAAATATTTTTCCGCTTCAAAGGTATTAGCTTTTCTTCATTTGGCAGGCAGCTTATGCCTAGTTGCCATGTATTCATTTAAAACGTTCCAATATTTTTATCCCCTCACCTTACTATATGCTGTTTTATACTTACCCACATTTGCCCTGTCCAGTGCTTACGTGCTTCAACAACTGGAGAACCCGGCCAAACAATTTCCGGTTGTAAGGGTCTGGGGAAGTATGGGCTGGATTATTGCGGGCAATGTAGTCGGACTTTTAAGTTGGGAAAAAACAGCAAATCCGCTGTTGCTTTCTGCGTGTTTAAGTTTTATTTTTGGCGTATATGCCCTATTTCTGCCTGGTGTTCCAGCCGTTGAAGACCAGAAAACATCAAATTCTTTTCGGGCGTTTTTCTCCATTGAAATTATTCAACTATTCAAGCAGCGGAATTTTTTAATTTTCATGATTAGCCTTACGCTCTTATATGCTATACCCATTGCTTATTATTATAGTTTTGTAAATAATTTTTTAACCACTATTGAAGTAAAAAATGCAGCCGGATGGATGTCTGTTGGTCAAATTACCGAAGTAGTGGTAATGTTATTGCTTCCCTTTTTCCTTCGTCATTTTTCTTTTAAATGGGTCGTTTTTACCGGGTTATTCTTATGGGGGGCAAGGTATGGTGTTTTTGCCCTGGCTGCTGAATATCCTTCAGTACAACTTATCTGGCTTCCCGCCTTGTTAGTTCATGGATTTGCCTATGTATTCACTGGTTTAGCAGGACAATTATACATAGATGAAAAGGCTCCAAGACATTTAAGGAATACCGCACAAAGTATCATTACTTTTGCCATGCAAGGATTAGGAACTTTATTTGGCACTTATTTTGCCGGTTGGATGGTCGAGCGGAATCTAATGGCTCAGGGAGGATATGACTGGACAAACATCTGGCTTTTTCCCGCTACGGTTGGGATTGTTTTGTCCCTGTTTTTCCTTCTGCTTTTCAGGCAAAAAGAAAAACAGGAACAAAACCTGCCTGTAAATCTTTAGAAGCTGTAAGTTACTTTAGCTATAGCTCTTCTGCCAATGACCGGCATATTAGGTAAAGCTCTGTATTGCTGATTGAATAGGTTCTGACATGTTGCGTCAATGGTTAAACCATTACTCAATTTGTATCCTATGCCTATATCCACCAAATTTTTAGGATCGGAAAAACCTGTGAACTGACCAGCATTTGAATAGAATGAATCGTCATGCTGGAAGGCAATATTTCCTCTCCAACCTGTTTCGGGCGCATAAACTGCACCAATACGATATTTGTTTTTAGGTATTCCAAGGTTATAAATCAAACCTGAACCTTTGGCCTCACCAAGATCCTCCTCACTGAAATCGGTTTTATTAACCGCGGAATAATTGGCAAAAATATTCAAATCCTTATTAATGGCATAACCAAACCCAAGATCTATGCCCATGTAGGCTAAGGAACCAAAAGTTCTGTAACCTGCTGCACTATGAACCATTCCATCTTGAGGAACTCCTGTTGTTTCAACTGCGCCAAATATAGGAGAAAGGGGTGCAATGTTAGCAGCAAAAGCAGCTCCTCCCTGCGCATAAGCTCCGGCAACTGCAGCACTGATCTGTGCTGCTGTAGCGGCTGCTGTAGCAGCTGGAAGACCTGCACCAATTAAGGCGGCTTCTAATTGCGTTCTTACTGTGGCACCTACCTTTGAACTTAAATCAGCTGCAATATTCTGATCTGTGTATCTGATAGTTGGGCTGATAGCCGTGAAATTGATGAATCCTGAAGAAGATAATCTGTAAACATCAGCTGTAACCAATAACTTTTTATTGATAACCCCTTTATATCCAAATTCAAGCGTTCTTTCCACTCTTATCTGAGGTGCAGTGGTATTAATTGGGGTTAAAGGTAAACCAGTGAAAAGATTATATCCTGTGAATTTTCCACTTACGCCTGTTGGTGTATTCGCAGGATTTGTTAAAATGGAACGAACAATTGGGAAAATAGTAGCTGGAAGTGCGGCTTGTAATCCGGTTAAAATGGAAGGTGTAACAGCGCCATAAGGAATGGCCAGAGGTAACCCAGGTGTGCCATAAGGCAAATCAGGGAAACCGGGTGCTGTTAAATCAATGACCGGATTGGCAGGAAACTGGGCAATTTCTTTCATACCCTTTAACCAAACATCAAAAAGTCCGGAGGCAGGGGTAGCTACAGGAAAGTCAATATACATTACCAGGGCATCTGGTGGCGCAGCTGTTTGGTTATAAGATGCTCTGAAGGTATGATTCTTGGATGCTTTATAAACTAAGGCCAATCTGGGTGAAACAGCCTGATCATCTAAAAAATTAAACCGGTCAAAACGACTGGCCGCGACCAGTTCAAAACGCTCGCTTAAATCAAAAGAAGCTTGTGCGTATGCACCCAAAATATTATAATCATCATTTGCCTCATTACGGCCATAAACCTGGTTGAAAGTATTACTTCCTGCCTGACGATAATCAGCACCAACGGTAATATCAGCATTCAGGAATTTTTTCAGATTGAAGTTATACTGAATCTGTCCTTCCAGCTGACTTCTTTCAATAGCGGTTCTATTTCCGGTCTGATAAAGGAAAGTAGGTCTTTCCAGACTGCCACCATCATTGAAATTGTAAAATACCTGGGCAAATAAGCCTCCTTTCTGAACTCTAGCCTGACCCCAGTAAGCTATAGATTGGGAAAGACCTTCTCCCTGAGAATTATAAAATACAGAACTGTTAGCATTCATACCACCCGCAAGCACCACTTTAGTGTTTGAGGAAGGTCTCATTTCCAGGGTACCATTTATGGCACTGTTGGACCAGAAATCCTGCATCATGTTTCCATCTCCGTCCGGATCAAGATCAGCTTTTGATAATAAAACTTTTGCTGCCGATTGATTTGCTGAAATGATGCCATTGGATACAACCGGATCAATAACGGATGTCTTAAATCTGTTGATTTGCTTTGTAAAAACACCGGCAGAAGTAGTTCCCTCCGAACCGTCTAATACAAACTCACCTCCTCTCTTGTTATGCGCGTTAATTTTAAATCCAATCTTTTTGTTTTTTGATGCTACCGCTACTCTGGTTGAAATACCCCATGTTGACATTTCTCCACCCATTAATTCAACAGTTGAACCAGGAAAATCAATAGGGCTTTTAGAAATAAAATGTACAACACCGGAAGTTACGCCAGGACCATACAGCGCACCCGCCGCACCGCGAACTACTTCTATTCGCTGTAAATCAATGGAATTCAATCCAGAAGCGTCTGATTGAAAAGTTCCGGTACCGGCACCTACCAGACTTCTGTAATCAAGAATAGGAAAAACACCCGTTCCAAATAATCCGGCAGCGCCTCTCATCTCAATATTCATACGTGCTGCTGATTGCTGTTGAATCTGAACACCAGGAACATTTATCAATTCTCTGATTGGATCAACCGCTGAAGATGCAGCCTGCATTGTTTTTGCTGAAATGACAGAAACAGATGCGGGTGCCTCCTGTACTTTCTCCGCTCTTCTGGAAGCAGAAACGACAATTTCGTCAAGGGTACTGATATTTTCATCAAGTACTACGTCTATTTTTGCATTGTCACCCGTTACATCCAACACCTTTGAATTGTATCCGATAAAACTGAATTCCACCTTAAATGGTGGTTTAGTGCTCGTCTCTAATCGGTACATTCCATCCAAATCTGCTGAAACACCAACGGAGGTTCCTACAACCACAACACTGGCGCCAACTAATGGTTCGCCGTTCGAATCGGTAATTTTTCCACTCACTATCGTTTGCGCATGAATGGCAAAAGAAAGGAATAACGTGGAAAGGAAAAAAATTGCTTTAAGTTGTTTTCTTAACATGGTTAACTAGTTTGGTTCATCAATCTAACTTTTATTTAAATGCTGAGAATTAAGATACTTTAATATCCTTCCACAAAATAATCAAAATTTTATACTGTTTTATCTTTTTTCAGATTTTAAAAATGTGTTTGAAATCAATTCATATTTTTGTGTTATGTTTTATTTAAACTATTTGCCTTTGGAAACAAATAATGACGGGTCAATTAGCCTGAATAAGTTTATTTCATCAACAGGTGTTTGTTCCCGCAGAGAGGCAGACACCTGGATTTCAGCGGGTAGGGTTACCATAAATCATCTTCCCGTCCAATTGGGAAACAGAGTATTTCCAGGTGACCTAGTCCAGATAGACGGAAAACCTCTTCAGGAAAACCCACTCTTACTTTATATTGCTTATCATAAACCTGTAGGTATAGTATGTACAACCGATTTGAAAGAACCCAAAAATATCATTAATCAAATTCGTCATCCCCAGCGTCTGTTTCCTATAGGAAGACTGGATAAGGCATCACATGGTCTTATTTTTCTTACCAATGATGGTGATATTGTGAATAAGGTACTTCGAGCAGGGAATAATCATGAAAAAGAATACCTTGTTTCTTTAAATAAACCTGTTACAGAGGCGTTCTTAAAGAAAATGAGAACGGGAATTCCTATCCTTGGGACCATTACCAAACCATGTAAAGTTTTTCAAATCGATACCTTTTCCTTTAACATAATATTGACCCAGGGCCTGAACCGACAGATAAGAAGAATGTGTGCTTATCTGGATTATGAGGTCTGTTCCTTAAAAAGAGTTCGCATAATGGATATTACCATAGCTGGTATTGATTCAAATAAATGGAGGTATTTCACCGCATCTGAAATGAAAAAGATGGAAGAAAAATTACGCTTTTCAGTAAAAACAGAGGAGGCTTCCCTATTTAAAAAAAAACACCCTAATGCTTGAAAACTAACATAGGGTTCTTTATGGCAGCAGTCATTTCCTGTACCAGAGAGTGTTCAACCAACCGCTCCCAGAAAGATCGCTCATGAAACGTAACCGCCAGCATAACGGCCGGATTCTCATTTAGGAAAGCCAGAATAGCTGAAAATGGCTCTCCATTTAATATTTTGAAATCCATACCTAATTCCTCATTATCTTCCGCAAAGGAGTGCAAAATCTGATTCATTTTCGTGATGGCTTTATATTCATCATCCTCCGTTTCTGAAACATGCAACAAATGTAATTTGATACCCAGTATGGAACACCATGGTAACAACACATCCAGCGTTGAAATACTCCCAGATGAGAAATCGGTAGCGTAATAAATAGATGAAAGAGGCGCCTCTGATGCTTCCTCCGGGATAACTATCACAGGGAAATCAAGGCGGTCAATAATTTTTTGTGTAGATTCTCCCCAAAAAATCCCTTCCAGCATTTTCTTTTTCCTTTTACCGATAACTAACAGGGAAGGATCATATTTTTTTGCTAACCACTCGCATTGTTCTACCATATTTCCGAAAGCCAGCTCTATCATTATTTCATCTTCTTTTTCGGAACGACTAATTCGATTTTCTCTTGAAAATTGATGAAGCTTATCCAGACTCTCTGCTTTATACTCGAAATGATCCGTTGGTTCGATATGTGCCAGTACTATCCGGTAATTCAATCTTTCAGAAAATTGCTGTGCCATTCCCCAGGCTATTTTGCTTGATGGGGTATAATCTGTAAGACATAAAATCGTTTTCATGGAACCCTTTTCATATCGTTAAGATAATCATTTTATTCCTTTGTTTCCCTTTTTTCCTTCCAAATAGATAAGACAACACCAACAGATAAGGCTGTTACAATGAAAGCCAGTGAAAGCCAATCCGGCAGATGAAGGTGATGAGACACCAACATTTTAACTCCAACAAATGCCAGTATAGCAACCAGACTGTATTTTAAATATTCAAATTTATCAATAAATGCGGCTAACACGAAATATAGGGATCGCAACCCTAAGATAGCGAATATATTGGAAGTAAATACAATAAATGGATCTGTTGTAATGGCAAAAATAGCCGGAATACTATCAAAAGCAAACATTATATCTGTTGTTTCCACCACCATTAATGCAATAAAAAGGGGGGTTGCTACCCAAAGCCTTCCCTCCTTAATAAAAAAGTGATCCCCGTGAAATGCAGATTTTACGGGAAAAAAACGCTTTACCAGTTTAATCGTTGGATTATTTTCAGGATGAATACTTTCGTGTGTTCCCGATTTTAACATTTTATAAGCCGCATATAATAAAATGATACCAAAAATATACACAATCCAGGTGAACCGTTCCATCAATACGGCGCCTAAACCAATCATGATACCTCTGAATATAATAGCACCTAAAATACCCCAGAATAAAACCCGGTGTTGATTGGCCTGAGGAATATTAAAGTAAGTGAAAATAATAGCTATCACGAAGATATTATCAATACTTAGCGATTGTTCAACCAGGTAACCAGTCAAATAAGTTATGACCGCCTCTTCACCTGATAAGACATGACTTCCCTGTGGAAGCCATCTGTTGGTGTAGGCATAATAAATAAATATACTGAACAACAAGGACAGCGTCACCCAAAGTCCTGTCCAGCGCATTGCTTCTTTTGTGCTTACCTGATGTGGATTCTTATTTAAAATCCCTAAATCTATCCCCAATAAAATAAGGATTAATAAAATAAAACCTGTCCAAATGATCATAATTGTACCTTGATATTCAAACAAAAAAACCTCTGAAAATTTTCAGAGGCTTAGTGAGGTCGGAGGCGGATTCGAACCGTCGTACGAGGTTTTGCAGACCTCTGCCTAGCCACTCGGCCACCCGACCCTGTTTTTCACATTTTTATTTTATGAGCGGCAAATATACGCATATTATTTTATTAATGTGTAATTGTCATCTGATTATTTAAAAATTGTGGTGGCTAATTAATCCTTTTTTCCTTTTCCCATTTCTTTTCCAACGCCTCCATACTCATCCCCGTCACAAACCGATATGCCATTTTATACTGAGGGGACATCTCTTTCTCATAATACACCAGTCCAATACCTTTTGCATAAATTTCCATTCCTTCAAATAATTGTCCTGTAACCCCTTCATTTTCCACTTCAATTTTTTCCCTTACCTTGAAATAAACTGCCGGAATTTCCTTTTTATTACTGACAAAAATTGTGTCTCCCATAAATCTTCGGTTTTTAATAACCCTGTAACGGGAGACTTCTTTTTCCTTCGGCTTCCACTGGATATGATAAAGAAAAATACCGAGACTATCCCTGACCTCAAATGGAAATGTATTGCCAGCTATAATTTCTGCCTCCGTTCTTTCCTGTTTATATCCAGCCGTTGTATCAGGCAGTTCGTAAAGATATAAATGCTTCAGAAGTAATCCATTGGACACAATCTCCTCTTGTACATGTTGTAAGGGAGCCAGATCATTTTCATAAAATGTACTGGAAAAAATTTTTTTATCCCCTTTTAAAAAACTTCTGTAATACCAGTATATCGTGTCCGTTCCCACGTTTCCAACTGCCTTATAAACATAAATCTCTCCAGCTGTTAATTTTTCCAATGGAAAATAATAACCTCTGATATCCCGCTGATTTCCTTCCTTCATACATCCTGACAAATTTAAAAACAGGATTAAACAGGCGGGAACAAATAAATTAAAATGGTCTTTTTTGCGCTGCTTAAGCATCGTTTTTTTCATTTAATTTGTTTTATTTGTTTGCCCTTCCTTTTACTAATGGCTTTTTATGGCTTGTAATACCTGTAAAAGGTCGTATATTTGCCTGCGCACAAAATTAACCTAAATAAGGAAATAAAATGTTTGAAAATATAGGCAAGTCTCTGCAAAAGTTATTCGGAAGCAAACAGGAAAAAGATATTCTTAAGTATAACCCTATCATTGAACAGATTCATCAGTATGGGGAATCTTTAAAAGATCTTTCAAACGATGAGCTAAGGCAAAAAACGACCGAATTTCGGGATAGAATCAACGATTATCTTTCTGATATTGATGATGCCATCGAAAAATTACGCCAGCAAACGATTGATTCGGAAGAGCTTTCCGATAAAGAAAATCTTTTCCTGGAAATTGACAATCTTAAAAAACAACGGGATCAGGAATTAGAAGTCATCCTGAATGAAATTCTTCCTGAAGCTTTTGCCGTAGTTAAGGAAACCGCTATCCGTTTTAAGAATAATGCGACGATTGCTGTTACCGCCACGGAACATGATAAAAATCTGGCCGTACAATCCGGAAAAACGTATGTTACTATCTCTGGAAATCAAGCTATCTGGAAAAACCAATGGACGGCCGCCGGAGCTTCCATTACCTGGGATATGGTGCATTACGATGTTCAATTGATTGGTGGTATGGTCCTTCATGAAGGTAAAATTGCTGAAATGGGAACAGGTGAAGGAAAAACACTGGTTGCTACCTTGCCTGCCTACCTGAATGGATTAAGTGGCCTTGGCGTGCATGTCATTACTGTGAATGATTATTTGGCACGTCGGGATGCTGAATGGATTGGTCCGGTAATGGAATTTCTCTTACTGACTATTGATTGTATCGATAAATATTCCCCACATTCCGAACAGCGTATTCAAGCCTACAGTTGCGATATCACCTACGGGACAAATAACGAATTTGGCTTTGATTACCTCAGGGATAACATGGTAAGAACCACAGAAGAGAAGGTTCAGGGAAAACACCATTTCAGTATGGTCGATGAAGTCGATTCTGTCCTTATCGATGATGCGCGAACTCCGCTTATTATATCAGGCCCGGTCGGCGCAGCTGCCGAAGATCAGGAATATTTTGAATTAAGACCAAGCGTCGAGAAATTAATAAATGAACAGAAAAAACTGGCCAATGATTATCTGATTGAAGCTAAAAAATTATTTGCCGCAGGTGCCAATGGTGTAGAAGAAGGAACAGCAGGTATGGCTTTGCTTAGAGCATATCGGGCACTCCCAAGGGCAAGACCTTTGATCAAGTTCCTCAGCGAAGAGGGGGTTCGCGTTTTATTGCAAAAAACCGAAAATCATTACATGCAGGAGCAATCCAAAAATATGCATCTGGTCGATGCTCCGCTCCTGTTTAATATAGATGAAAAAAATCGGCAAACTGAACTTACGGAGAAAGGGGTTGAATACTTATCGTCCAATTCCAATGATCCCAGCTTTTTTATGCTCCCTGATATCGTCTCTGAAATGGTTGAGATTGAAAACCGGAAAGATTTTACAAAAGAGGAAAGTGAAAATGCTAAGACCAGACTGGCACAGGATTATGCGGTTAAAGCCAGAAGAGTCCATACCATTAATCAACTCCTGAAGGCTTATACTCTTTTTGAGAAAGATGAGGAATATGTTGTAATGGAGGGACAGGTGAAAATTGTCGACGAACAAACCGGTCGTATGATGGAGGGCCGGAGATATTCCGATGGACTCCACCAGGCACTGGAAGCCAAAGAAAATGTAAAAATCGGTGAAATTACCCAGACTTACGCTACCGTTACGCTTCAAAATTATTTCCGCATGTACCACAAACTGGCTGGTATGACGGGTACAGCCGAAACGGAAGCAAATGAATTCTGGCAAATATATAAACTTGATGTTGTCGTAATTCCAACCAACAGACCTATTCAAAGAATTGATCATGAGGACTTTGTGTTCAAAACAAACAGGGAAAAATATAACGCTCTTATCGACCAGATCAGCTTGTTGAGCCAGGCAGGGCAACCTATCCTGGTCGGTACCACTTCTGTTGATATCTCTGAAAAATTAAGCAGAATGCTTAAACTTAAAGGCCTGGAACATAATGTACTCAATGCCAAACAACATCAGAGAGAAGCTGAAATTGTTGCTGAAGCAGGTCGTCCCGGGAAAATTACCATTGCCACCAATATGGCAGGTCGTGGAACAGATATAAAAATTAATGAAGAAGTTAAAAAAGCAGGTGGCTTAGCCATTATCGGCACGGAAAGACATGAATCAAGGCGGGTTGACCGACAGCTCCGGGGTCGTTCAGGACGTCAGGGTGACCCCGGTTCTTCCCAGTTCTATGTCTCTCTGGAAGATAACCTGATGCGCTTGTTTCAATCAGATAGAATTGCCTCTCTGATGGACAAAATGGGCCATAAAGATGGCGAAGTCATTCAACATTCCATGGTCACAAAATCTATAGAAAGGGCTCAAAAAAAAGTGGAAGAAAATAATTTTGGTATTCGAAAGCGTCTTCTAGAATATGATGACGTGATGAATATCCAAAGGGAAGCCATTTACAAGAAAAGAGATAATGCCCTTTTTGGTGACCGTTTGTCCGTGGATCTTTACAATATGTTTTTCTCTATTATCGAGACGGTAGTTCATGACCATAAAGCAGGTGGTTCTTTCGATTCCTTTAGAAGAGAAATGCTCAGTTTATTAGGCCTGGTTCCCGAAATTTCTGAACATGATTTTCAAAAGAAAAATTCAAACCATTTATCTGAAGAAACTTTACACCAGTTTCAGGCCTATTATCACAGAAAATCAGAACATATTCGCGAGGTTCTATTTGATCATATTAAAAATGTACATGAAACACAGGGAAACCGGTTTAAAAGAATCGTTGTCCCGTTTACTGATGGCCGGACCAACCCTTATATGATTACCGCTGAGATGGAAGAAGCCTACAACTCCAAAGGTAAAACCATTATGCGCGATATAGAAAAAGCGGTAACGCTTTCTATTATTGATGAGAAATGGAAGGAACATTTGCGTGCTATGGACGAACTAAAGGAATCTGTTCAATCCGCTTCCTTTGAACAGAAAGATCCTTTGGTCATCTACAAAATGGAAGCTTACAAGCTTTTTGAAAATCTGGTCATGGAAATAAATACCGAAGTTTCCTCCTATCTGGCAAAAGGTACCCTTGTTTTTTCAGATGGTACTACCCTTGAGCAAGCCAGAGAAATGAGAGCTATTTCCAATAAGACGAAAACAAATAAAGACAGAGAACAAGAAGATTTAGCCAGAAGAAAGGCGGCTATGGAAGCCGGTCAAGGTGTCGTAAAAGTGGAAACCATACGCCGTCAGGAACCTAAAGTGGGCCGAAACGATCCTTGCCCTTGTGGTAGCAGCAAAAAATATAAAAATTGCCACGGAAGGTAGGTTATCCTTTCCTTCTGCAAAAATCGCTTACATATTCGGCAAACTGATATACTTCTTCAAAAGTATTATACATAGGAGCAGGCGCAACACGGATAACACCACTTGCGCCTGCTCCTTTTTCTGTTAAATTATTTTCCCGCCAATCGCAAACAACGCCTCTTTCAGACAAATATTGAAATAATGCCTTTCCTCTGCTATCTGTAAATAAGGATAATTGTGCACCTCTTGAAGAAGGTTCTTTAGGCGTAATGATCTTAAAAATACCTTCATTGTCGGCAACAGGTTCCAGTAAATAAGTTAAATAAGCAGTTAATGCAAGACTTTTATTTCTAAGCTTGTCCATTCCAGCCTGTCTGAACAATGAATGACTGGCAATTAAGGGAGCAAATGATAAAATGGGTGCGTTACTCAACTGCCATCCTTCTGCTGTTGGGGTAGGTCGGAATTTTTTCTGCATCAGAAATCTGGTAGCCGCATCATAGCCATACCATCCGGCCAGCCTGGGGAAAGAGGTATCTGTCGCATATTGCTCATGAATATAGACACCACCAATAGCTCCTGGTCCACTATTTAAATATTTATAAGTACACCAGGCAGCAAAATCTACCTCCCACTCATGCAGTTTTAACGGAACATTTCCAACAGCATGAGCCAGGTCCAGACCAACATAAGCACCCACTTCATGTGTCGCTTTTGATATCTCGGCCATATCCAGGCATTGTCCGGTAAAATAATGCACCCCACCAAACAACACCAATGAAGTCCTGTCTCCAGATTTTCTAATTATTTCTTTTATTTTCCCGGTAGAGATAAGCGTTTCCCCTTCATTGGGTGCAACTTCTATTATCGTCGAGTCCGGATCTAAACCATGCATGCGAACCTGACTTTCAACCACATACTGGTCTGATGGAAATGCTCCGGCCTCCATGATAATAAGATATTTTTCTTTGGTCGGTCGGTAAAAACTGGCTAATAAAAGATGCAGGTTAACCGTCAGTGTATTCATGTGAATAACTTCTTCTTCCCTGGCTCCTACAATGTCCATAGCTGCATGTACCACCGATTTATGAAATTGAGTCCAGGGCCATTCTCCTTTAAAATGTCCTTCAACGCCTAAATCTCTCCATCGATTCATTTCATTTTCAACCAGCTGACCTGCTTCCTTTGGCTGCAATCCTAAAGAGTTACCACAAAAATAAATAGCCTCCTTATCTTCCTTTCTGGGAATAAAAAATTGATTCCTGTAATCTCTTAGTTCGTCTTTTTCATCCATTTTAGTTGCAAAAACACGACTCCCCTCAAATCTTAACTGATCTGTCATCCAATATTCATTTAAATCAATAATTTATTTTAAGGTCTTCCATTTTTGTAGGTAACCACACTTGCATAGGTGTTTGACCTCTGTTACACCAGGAAAAGTAAGGAATCGCAGTAATAGGTTGCTTTGCCGTATTCACACTGAGTCCATCGGGAGAAATTTTTACGACAGGTGCGTTAAACTGTAAAGTCATCATGCCTCCCAGCAATTTCTCGTTAAAGTTAGCCTTCAAAGGTTCATTATCAGGTAAAACAAAATTCCATGCTTTTCCTTCATTATCAGTACCTTCCACACAATAAATGATAGGACCTCTTTGTAGCGCCACCCTGTTATTAGCTGCCTTTACTTCCGGTCTTGCCGTCACTCTTTTTACTTCCATTGGTAACTCGAAAGAAATCTTATCTCCCTTTTGCCAATCCCTTTCAAGAATAGCATAACCCATATCTTCCTTGTAAGCAACAGGAGCTCCATTTACTAAAACGACCAATGGACGCTGATTTATTTCTTTAAACTGATATAGATCTCCGGGAACTGCCTGCCCTTTTAACCATCCCGGGATACGAATTCGCAAAGCGAAAGAAGCTTTTTTTGATGGATTTATTTCCATAGAAACCTTTCCATTCCATGGATAATCTGTAACCTGACGAAGCTCAACCCTGGTATCCTGAATAGTCAGGGTAGTTGAACTACCTATATAAAGATTCACATAAATATCTTTTTCAGAAACCCCATAAATATAATCACCCAGGGAAGCAACCAATCGGGCAATATTTGAAGGACAACAAGCGGTACCAAACCATTCTTTTCTAAAATGCTGACCATTTGAGGCGAGTGGATTACCATAAAAAAATCGGTCTCCTTCAAAGGACAAACCATCTAAAGCACTATTGTACAAAACCTTTTCCAATACATCCATATATTGTGCATTTCCGCTTAAGGCATTCATTCGTTGATTCCAAAAAACCATACCTACTGATGCACAGGTTTCACAATAGGCTTTTTCATTGGGTAAGTCGTAATCGATGCTAAATCCTTCATTACTTCCTGAGGAACCAATTCCGCCAGTGACATACATATTTCTGTGAACGACATCTTCCCAAACTGTTTTCATCGCCTTAAAATATTCCCCGTCACCCGTCATTGCAGCCACGTCAGCCGCTCCGGTATATAGGTACATCGCTCTGACAGCGTGTCCTGTAATCTGGGTTTGTTGTTTCACGGGCAATACATCCTGTGCGTAAGCGGTATCTCTCCAATCTGTCCAGGTATAACCCACCGCATGTTTATGTCCTCTTTCTGCTAACAACCAATCGGCCAGATTTAAATATTTTTTATTTCCGGTAGTTTTATATAATTTAACCAATGCCAGTTCCAGTTCCTGGTGACCGGTTACCCAATGCCTTTTCCCCGGGCCAAAAAGAGATTCAAAATGATCTGCAAATCTGATGGCAACATCCAATAGTTTTCTTTTACCTGTTGCATTAAAATAGGCAACACCAGCTTCAATCAAGTGTCCCCCGTTATAATCTTCATGCATACTCATATCAGTCCATTTCTTATCTGGTTCTTTCAAGGTATAAAAGGTATTGATATATCCATCGGGCTGCTGAGAAGCTGCAATTTTATCAATCCAACCATCGGCCCGTTTCTCAATTTCAGGATTATGTTTAACTTTCAAAGCGTAGGCAATGGCCTCCAGGGCTTTAAAGACATCGGAATCATCATAAAAAATTCCTTCAAAATTTCCTTTACGCAAGCCGGCTGTAATCTCAAAATTTCTAATCCGGGGTGTTTTAATTTCTGTTTGATCCATACATACCGGAATAGTTATGTCTGCTACCTTCTCCATTCTCGGTTTCCAGAAAGCATCTTCGACAGTCACTTTTGAAAAGTTGATATTTTCCAGTTTTCTGGTAACAGATTGTGCAAAAACAGGTGTTTTCAGGACACAGAAAAAGAGCAGACAAATCGTAATATTTCGCATGACATTTCATTTAATTCTTAAAGTTGCGAAAAAAAAGGAACAACCTGTAATTTTCGGGTTTCATTTTCCAGCACCTCAAAGGATATTTTAATGCTGTCCTCTGGTACGAGATCCAGCAAGAGGTCGGGCCATTCAATCAGGCAATAATCAGCACTATCCAAATAGGATAAGACACCCATTTGTAGTGCCTCCTCCAGTTCATTTATCCGGTATAGATCAAAATGATAAATTTTTCCATTATGATCTCCCCTGGTATAATTATATTCATTTACAATAGAAAAACTGGGGCTGCTCACCCAGTCTCCGCTTCCCAGGGCTTCACAAAAAACCCTGCAAAAAGTAGTTTTACCCGCGCCCATTTCACCCTGGAGTAAAAAAACCCGATGGGACCCGAATGCTTTCAGGATTAACGAAACTGCAGCAGGCAACTCATTTAAATCATTTATTTCTATGGATAGGAATGCTTCTTCTTTTTTCATTTGTTAATTATCTTTGAACCTGGAAATTACTTCCGTACAAATCTAAAAAATAGCGTCTTTATGTCTTCATTAAAGCAATAAGACTTTGCATTTTTTTGTATATTTGCATTTATGGAAAAAGAAATCAACCAAGCACATATAGAACAGAAAACAGACTATGGTGCAAGTAATATTCAGGCTTTAGAAGGGCTTGAAGCAGTAAGGAAAAGGCCTGGCATGTATATCGGAAGCACAGATATAAAAGGTCTTCACCATCTGGTCTGGGAGGTTGTTGATAATTCCATTGATGAGCATCTTGCTGGTCATTGCGATAAAATTGATACCATAATCCACTTGGATAATTCTGTTTCAGTTAAAGATAATGGCAGGGGTATTCCTACCGGAATGCACCAGAAATTAGGTAAATCTGCTCTGGAAGTGGTAATGACTGTATTACACGCTGGCGGTAAATTTGATAAAGATACCTACAAGGTTTCAGGTGGTCTGCATGGGGTTGGTGTTTCCTGTGTGAACGCACTTTCCGATTTATTGGTTGCCAAAGTTGAAAGAGAGGGGAAGATTTTTACCCAATCTTACAGTAAAGGAAAGCCCATCAACGAAGTACAGATTATTGGTGAATCTGATCGGAGTGGAACGACTATTACTTTTAAACCCGACGCTACTATTTTTGAAACCACAGATATAAAGAGTGAGATATTAACTACCCGGATGCGCGAGCTGAGTTTCTTAAACAAAGGCTTGACCCTGACGCTTTATGATGAGCGGAATCAAAAAACCGAAACGTTTTATTCTGAAGGAGGATTAGTTGAATTTGTCAAATATGCGGACAACAATAAAATGCTTTTGACGGAAAGGCCAATTTATGTTTTAGGCAATAAAGACAATATTGAGGTGGAAGTGGCCCTTCAGTATAATAATTCTTATCAGGAAAATATTTATTCCTACGTAAATAATATTCACACCCGGGAAGGTGGCTCTCATGTTAAGGGTTTCCGGTTAGCTTTATCCAGAGTTTTAAAGCAGTATGGTGATGATGGAGGCTTTTTTAAAAAAATAAAAGATGAGGTATCCGGGGAAGATTTCAGAGAAGGATTAACAGCTGTTATTTCTGTTAAAGTTCCCGAACCTCAGTTCAAAGGTCAGACTAAGGGTGAATTGGGTAACTCCGAGGTTACTTCCGTCGTTTCCCAGTGTGTGGCAGATACTTTACGCGCCTACCTGGAAGAAAATCCAAGGGAAGCCCGAAAAATTATGGAAAAGGTCACCCTGGCTGCTGCTGCACGTCATGCTGCACGCCGTGCCAGGGAAATGGTACAAAGAAAAAATGTCCTCACAGGCAGTGGATTACCTGGAAAACTGTCTGACTGCGCTTCCAAAGATCCTCATGATTCTGAATTATTCCTTGTGGAAGGGGATTCTGCCGGTGGAACAGCCAAGCAGGGTCGTGACAGGCATACACAGGCCATTTTGCCTCTGAGAGGTAAAATTCTTAATGTGGAAAAGGCAATGGAACATAAAATCTACGAAAATGAGGAGATAAAAAATATGTTCACTGCTATAGGGGTCAGTATTGAAGAAGATGAACAGGGAGAACGTATCCTGAACATTTCCAAATTGAGATACCATAAAGTGGTCATTATGACTGATGCCGATGTGGACGGCAGCCATATTACCACCCTCATTCTTACCTTCTTCTTCCGCTACATGCGTCCGCTTATTGAACAGGGATATATCTATATCGCTACACCTCCGCTCTATCTGGTTAAAAAAGGGAAAAATGAACGCTATTGCTGGACTGATGAGGAAAGGAAAGCAACAATCCTTGAATTTGGTGGTTCAGAAAATGATAATTCTGTTAAAACGCAGCGATATAAAGGTTTGGGTGAAATGAACGCCGAACAACTCTGGGAAACAACCATGGATCCAACCCGAAGAATTCTCAGAAAAGTAACGATTGAAGACGCCATAGAAACAGACCGGGTTTTCACAATGCTTATGGGTGATGAAGTGCCGCCAAGAAGAGCTTTTATAGAATCAAATGCTAAATACGCACGTGTGGATGCTTAACAGCAACCTCTTCATCTTTTAGTTGCAACTGGTTTATAGCAACATCCAGGAATCTGGGAAGTATCGTGTTATGCGTACGTTTGATTTTATCCTCGTCATATAAATGTTCGAGCATGTCGAAGTATTTATCTTCTCCATGATGGGAGATGACTATCTTTTTTTTCTCTTCCTGTTGCAGATAATGTGCCATTCCCACTGGGTCAGCTTCAGGGTGAAATTGAGTCCCAACCATTTCATTTGAAAATCGGATACCCATTATGGCTCTTTCCAGTGGAATGGTAGGCCTGAATTTTTCAAGACAAATCACACTGGCACCAAATTCATGAAGTTTGCTCCTATTGGGTTGAACTACCTGATAATCACGGGAATCAACCACATAAAATGGCTCATCCAAACCTTCAAATAAGGGTTCTTCCAGCCCCATTCCAATCCGGTGAACGGGCATAACTCCAAAAGAGGTCGATTTTCTTTTATTCACCTCTGCTAATCCCCAGTGCTGTATGATAACCTGAAACGAATGACAAATAAAAAATATATACTTCTTTTTTTTCTCTGTCCTATTGTTTTCCAGACAATAATCAACTAGGGTTACATATTTTTCTTCCCAAGGTTCTCCTGTTAATTTAGGATCACCTGGTCCGCCTGATGAAATAAAAATATCATAGTCTTTAGGTTCCGGAAATTCACATCTGGCTCTTATATCAAAATAATCTACCCCTTTCACTGCTGAATTTGAAGCGCTTAGTTCCTCCAGTAACTGCTTAATACAACGCATCCCTTCATTAGGAAATTGATTATATAAATCCAAAACAGCAATATGTACAGGATTTTTCATTTTGTTTACATTTAATTCCAGATCTTAACCATTAATGGATTATCAACCCAATCCTGGTAATTGCTCTCCGATAACTGCGTGTGAAACAAAAGTACCCCAGGTTAAATTCATTGTATTTGTCTTGTAAGACGCTGCCCTGCGAATTGCCAGATTTGCAGCTGCTTCCACCACCCATTCAAAATTTTCCTGGCCAACAGAATTGATATCGGCATCTGGCGCCGGGTTACAAAAGTCAATAGCATAAGGAATACCATCACGTACTGCAAACTCCACTGTATTGAAGTCATAACCAAGGGCTATATTCAACCTGAGAACATAATCTTCTATGGTACTTAATAATTTTTTCGCCTCTTCTCCTTTTGCCTGAATCTCAGCATTATACCGTGATTCGTGTGGATTTAAAGGATTATAAGGCATTATTCTTACATCACTGCATCCTATAGCATAGCATCTGAAATAATCATCAAATTTTATTTCTTCCTGCAACATCATGACTAATTGTCCGGTCTGACTATGTTTCTGCCACATATCTTCCAGATTTTCAACCTGATATACATTTTTCCAGCCTCCTCCGTCATGTGGTTTCATATAGGCGGGAAAGCCAACATCTCTGGTCATACCATCCCAGTCTAAGGGCATTTTTAAATTTCTGAAAGATTGCGATGTAGTATTATCAGGATTTTCCTTTGAAGGCAACAAGGCGGTTTCGGGAACTGGGACACCCAGTGATTTTGCTAAACAATTATTGAAAAATTTCTCATCGGCACTCCACCAAAAGGGGTTATTTATGACCGCAGTCCCGGTTAAAGCAGCATTTTTCAAATAAGCCCTGTAGAAAGGAACATCTTGTGAAATACGATCTATAATTACCGCATACCCTGTTGCCCGTCCCTGCATCAGCTTATCAATAGAAACTGATTCTGCTATTTCTTTACCTAGTTTTTCATTTACCCTTGCAATGAACGCTTCGGGAAATGAATTCTCCATACCATATAAAATACCGATTTTCTTCATATTGTAATTTTATTTTCTGTTTGAAAACACCCCTTACATTGAATTCAATACTTAAAAAATCAAATATTTCCGGGCAAAAACTGAAATCAATGGTATTTAAAAAGGTAAATCTTCTGCTTCAGCGGATGACAACCCGGAAGCAGATGAGGTTGGAAAAGAGGACGGAGCACTGTCATAACTACCTGCACCAGTATGAGGACCAGGGCTTGGTGAAGTGGCGCCAGCTTTTTCCATTCGCCAGGCATTTAAATTAGTAAAATACTTGTCCTGCCATTGTCTTCCTCTCAAATCAAAAGAAACTTTTATGGTTTCTCCCTCCTGAAATTGGTTTAAAAGATCACATTTATCCTGGACTGATTGAAATTTAACGAACTGAGGATAGGTTTCCATTGTCTCAATCACAAACTCTCTTGTTCTGAAACTTCCTGTTCCTTTGACTTCCATGTCATAAATTTTAACAAGTTTTCCTTCAATTTCGAATCCGGCCATAATATTTTTTTTGCAAATTTAGTTCAATTTTATTTATTTCAACTAATATAAAAGGCAGATGTTGCAAATTAACCTGCATGTGCAGATTTTTTAATATTTACCATATAACCGAATATAGCTGCGGTAAAAAACATAATGAGGCTGTAAATAACGGCAGGTGTGCTCATTGCACTATTCCCAATTACACTCAATGCTATAAAAATAGCTAACGTACCGTTATGTATGCCAATTTCCATCCCTATAGCTATTGCCTGTGCTTTTACCAGTTTGAATAAACGTGGAATGAAATATCCTATACCCATACTTAGTATATTGAGCAACAAGGCAGGTAAACCTACCGCCTTGAAATCTTCTGCAATATGTGATTTTTCTTTTAATATAGTGAGTATTATAACTAAAGCCAGAAAAGATGCAGATGCAACTTTTACTGGTTTACTTAATTTTTCAGCTACTGCGTAAGCCTTTGATCGAATCAACATTCCTATAGAAACTGGACCTAAAACAACAAGACAAACTTCAAGCACTTTTTTAAACTGAAGTGGAACCACCTGATCTGACTGCATAAAACGTTGCATCGCAAAATTAACAATAATGGTTATTGAAAATACTGAAATCAAACTATTTACAGCGGTTAAGGTCACATTCAGTGCAACATCACCCTTTGCAATATGCGAGTATAAATTGGCGGTAGGTCCTCCGGGAGATGCAGCAAGCAACATCAGGCCGACTGCTAATTCAGGTGAAAGTCCGAATCCAGATGCAATAAAATAACAAATGACAGGTAAAACCACCATCTGGCAGCATAGCCCAATAAAAACAGCCTTGGGATAAACCATGATTCTTTTAAAATCCTCTACTTTCAAAGACAGGCCTAAACCCATCATGATGATGGCCAAAGCTAATGGCAACAATATAGTTGATAAAAAATTTGCTTGCATATACAGAATGGTTTATTTTACAACAAATTAACCATTTTCTCAGTCACAACAAAATATGAACCGCAAAATTTCCATTTTCAAAACAGGAGCCATTTTAACGCTCTTCTATCTTTTACTATTTATCGCCTTTCATTGGCAGACTCCCATATTTGATTTACTAACAGCTATTCCGTTTTTTATTGTCGCGTATTTCTTAATCTTCAATATAGGTAAACCTGATGTTCTTCAATGGGTGGAAGAAAACAATGGCCTTAAAAATCACAATAAACTCATACTTCCGCTTCTTCTCCTTGGATTGCTCTTTGGCTACTTATTGATTTACGGAAAAAATCCTCTCGATAGTTCCGGTGGATTATTGTTTTTCCTCTTTCTTTTTCCTACCATTTACTACACGGCATTTCCACGGAATGAGGTAGGTCGCATCGATTATCTGGTGCTTTTAATTATTGCTATTCCCCTTACTTTAGTAGAACCTAATGGTGACACTACCTTGCCTGTTGGCGGAAAAGGGTTTGGTTCTCTGCATAAAATTACCTGGGTACTACTACTGGCTTACACTTATAGTTATAATAGAAAACTGGATGATATTGGATTTTACCCTACCTTCAAACTCAGGTTTTTAGGCATTGCTATTATTTCCTGGCTCTCTTTTGTTGCATTTGTATTTGTTATTGCCTTCAGTTTAGGTTTTTTGAACCCAAACCCATTTAATGAAATTATTAAGGATGGATTTTCAACATCCCTCTTAGAGATAATGCGTATCTGGATAGGTACCGCACTTTTTGAGGAACTCTTTTTTCGGGGATTATTACAAAACATGTTAAGCCAGCAAATCAATCGTTCTAAAGCCTGGAAAATCTATTGGCGTTATGGATTGATATCCGTACTTGTATTATCTGTTTTAGCAGGATATGCTCTGGCCATTGAATTCATCTGGTTTCCGGTAGCTATAACCTTCGCAATATTCCTAATGGCATATTACCTTGAAGAAAAGTCTTATCAGGCCTTAGGTACTTACACTGCGCTTGCTATTATCAGCATGGTATTTGGTTTGGCGCATTTTCATAAAGATTCCATACTTTTTGTCGGACTTGCAGCTGTTGCAGGTTGGGCTTATGGCTATACTTATTTGAAAACGAAGAATGTATTTTATGCCGCACTTGTGCATGCATTGGTAAATTTTTCACAGTTTCTTTTTTTATTGAAACAAATTAAATAAGTATATGCTGTAAAAAAAACGGGAATGTATCGTTTACATCCCCGTTTTCATTATTTATAAAACCTTTTCCGTATCTGTTGTGAACACCCTGGTACTTATGGTGTAAGAACCTCCGTTCGGATCTTTATATTTCAGATCCACATAAAAAGCCTGAAACCCCTTTTTTACAAAAGGAACAGTATATTTAACAGACGTACCATTCAATTTTATACGTCTGGTCAGCCATAAGTTATTTCTGAAATCCCGATCAGCCGACGTTGTACCCCAAATAGCGGCATCCTGCAGATTTTCAGTAGCCCCATTCACTGTAATTTCAAACCCATCTTTTCCTTTTACAACATCCCAGGTGCAAACAGGGTATTCCATGTTCTGCAGGGTTAATCCCCAAAAGGCACTCAAAGCCTCAAAAGCCTGTTTGCCACCTCCAAGATCATGACCTGCATTGGGAACATAATGTATTAATTTCTTCCCTGGTATCTGGTCGTAGTAATGTTTAATTGCATCGACTGTCCAGTATTCATCATTAGTACCAATAAAAATAATTTTTGGAATAGTATATTTTTCCCGATATGAATATGGGTCAACCATTGAAGTTATAGCCTTACCCTCGGGGGTGTCTGCACCCTGAGGAATGCCTAACTTAACATAATCATCAATTTGAATACTATATTCTCCGTAAGTTTCATACTGATAACTTAACGTTTTGGGCATATTCAACATATCAATAACAATAGGAGCGATAGCTTTAACTCTCTGATCATCAATAGCACTGGACAACCAGGTTGTCCAACCTCGCTTCGACGCTCCGGAAATGGTAAAATTATTCACTTTATGGCTGAGTTGCCGCGCTGAAAATTCCTGAACAGCATCCATAGCTTTTACCGCCGATTTAACCATTGGAAACAAGAGAGGCCATGAATAATCTTTATCTTGCTTAAACTGATGAAGTGTGTAAGAAATTAATTCATCTTCCGTTTTACCACCATAAAGAGGTTGATTTGGTACTTGTTTGAGTAGGGCTACAATGGCTTTATTTTTAGAAGCTACGGAAGCTAAAACAGGCCACATATTATCATTTTTACTCCAGTTAGGTTGTTCATCTTTCAAACTCCCGCCGGTAATAAAAAGCAGCGCACCATCAAATTGAACTGTAGCAGGGACAATGATGGTTAACTGGTGTCTCCAGGTTATATTCCTCCATTTTTGAGAAGTTAATAATAGCTGGTATCCTTTAGAGCTGCCAATGGAAACAGAATCCTTCAATTCCCAGGCATAATTCATATCTCCATTGGAAATATAACTTTTTAGTGCATTTTCAGGCGTAAGGTTCGTTTGGGCGACTCCTAAAACTGGAATTATTAGCAGTATAATCCCTTTTAAGAACAGGTTGAAATTCATAGGGTATGGTTTTTGTTTTTGATATTGAAAATCAATTAGTTGTGTTTTTTGTTTTTTCTGAAATTTAGTTTATTTTTGCTAAAAAGTTAGACACTAATTAGACACTTATGAGCCATCCAAATAAAGTAAGCGTTATCTTTAAAAAGAAGGATAAAGAGGACACCACTGGTTATTTAAGATTATCATACAGACAAGATAATAAAACAAAACTAATAAGTATCAAAATGCTGCCTGCCATTCCAGAAAATTATTGGAATGCCAAAAAAGAAAGAATAAAGAGTGGGTTCAATAATTACCAGGAACTCAACCAGATTATTGAAAAATCTAAACTGGATTTTTTAAACCAAAAAGAGCAAAAACCTGATGAAAAAAATAAGATTAAGTTTATAGATTATAGCATAAATAAAATAGATAAACAATATGTTAAAATCTCAACCAAAAAAAAGTTTCTGTCCTCTTTGAGATTTTTTCAAAGATTTCTAAAAGAAACAATATCTATGGAAGATATTCCTATTTCTGAACTGAATCAAAACCTTTTTCAAAATTTCTATAATTATATTATTCAGAATAAAATTAAGGCTAATTCAACAAGCCAATATATTTCCACTATTAAAATGCTTCTGTTAAAAATAGAAAAAATTGAAGATTTAGATTTTTTAAGTGGATTGTCAAGAAAGATTCCTTCCCCTAAAAAAGAAGAAAGAAAAAAAAGAGTAATTACTATTGAAGATTTTAAAAAAATACTTTCCACCAAAATAGAGGATAGTACTTTAGAACAAACCAGACTGATCTTCCTTTTTAGTTCTTTCACGAATGGAATGAGATATTCAGATGTGGCAACTGTTAGACTGAAAAATTTAGTAATCTCAAATTCCAATGATAAATATGAAATAAGGATAAAAAAATTACAGAAAAAAACATTGAGTAAAATCAACAACCTTATAAATTATCAAGGTATGATGATTATTGCCCATTTTTTGAAAAAAGATTTACTTGCCCCCGATGACAAAATAAAAGTTGAAAATTATCTAAAAATCCTTTCTTTATATAATATTGAATCATCGAAAGAAAGATATAATGATAATACAAAAATCTCCATAAATGTTAAGTTAGATAATGAAATTTTGACAAGGCACTTTCACCAAAATCCAATTTCAATATCATTAAATGAAGTTGAAATATTAAAAAATAATTATATTAAAAATAAATTAATGGAATATAATCAGCAAAAATTAGATGATATTTCCATTGACGTTGCCATATCTGAAAATGAGCATTGGATCTATTTAGATAATCTTGCAAAATATATTCAAAAGGAAATAGAAAAAGAAAGGACAAATAAGTTTAACCAACTTCAAACAATGCAATTAGATTTCTATAAACTTTTATGCAAGATCCTAACAATATATAAACTTAAAAATCCAAATGATTTTATTTTTCCTCTTATTAAGGAAGAAGATTTTTCTGACATTTCTGAAGACATAGGATTTGCAAACCCAAGCAAAGAACAATTTAATAAACTTAAAAATTCAATCGTTAAATATAATAAAAACTTAAATAGGATTGCAAAAATTTTAGAAATACCAAATTTTACCAGTCATTCAGCAAGGTCAAGCTATGCTTCACTTATAATTGCGCTTAAAGGAAGTGAAAACGTTAATCCTTATGATTTAATGAGGACAATGGGACATAGTCAAATAAAACAAACCATTGATTATGTCAATGAACTCAATACAGATGGTGCTGATGAACTAACTAAATTATTATCTGATAGATTAAGCGGAGGTTAATTTTTGAGGAAATGCTGGGGTCAGAAACCATTCCCCATTCTCTAATATCACACCTTCTTTACCATCTTCTGTTTGAATTATTGATAATCCAGATGAATTAAAATAAGCATCTGGATTATAGAATTTCACTCTTTTGAAAACATTATATCCATTTACGAAAATAAACTCATTTGATTTCTGGAAAGTTGCTACCCCATTTTTGAATTGGTGAAGTATGTCAAATTCTTCACCTAAAGTATTATTTCCTAAATCATTTACAATTAACCATTTTTCAGCCCCATTTTGTGCTATGAACTTGTTATACTCAAACCAAAATAATTCTTTGAAAACTGGCTCAATTACCAATTTACTCCCGTTTTTCAGGCCATAAAATCCCTTTATTTGGATTATTGAATATTTCCCCAAAATCATGAAAATTTAATTGAATTCATTTGGAAATAGTCTCATAAGTTCATCCTTAATTAAATTTTCTCCTTTTTCATAAACTTCTTGATAATCTTTGAAATCTTCCCTTTTGCCTATTTCAATTTGAATAAATTTTGGTTGGGTTCTATTGAAAAAAGATACTCTCGTCTCTGCTATATATTCTAATTCACCTGGACCTAATCTTATGGTGAATTTTGGTTCATAAAACTGCCTATGATAATTAAATTGGGTCTCTAATGCATTGATTTCCCTCATTTGTTCCATTTTTTTCAACATATATTCGGCCTTTAATTTCTCAAATTCCAGTCTATTAATTGGGAAAAACATAACACAATGGATTTATATAGCAATTTTACAAAAATTAGTTGGTCTTGATTCAATTTGCAAAAGAAAAAAGCAAATTCCCCCAATTTCGATGTGAAAGAGAGAATAGGGTATCTATAACTTTATTTTAAGAAGGTAAGCATTATACATTTATTCATTATTGTGTGGTAAAACCGGAAAAGATGAAAGAACTCTGCTTTCATTTACTGGAATTAGCTTCCAACTGAATATTCCAGTCAAACTTTACTCCGGAATACTTACTAACCAAATCTTCCCCATTATCTTTTTATTTCCTCACTTATATAACCAATAGAACCTATCATTTTCAATAATTCACCATCTGTATATTTTGCCAATGGTGAAGCGGCTAAATACAAATCACCCCCGACCTGTAATCCATCTGGCAATGATATTAAACTTTTGCATCCTTCCAAATACAAATCACCCCCGACCTGCAATCCATCTGGCAATGATATTAAACTTTTGCAACTTGTCAATCTCAAAGAACCCCCAAACTGCAATCCATCCGGTAAGGAGGTTAAACTTGTGCATCCAAACAAAAACAAATCACCCCCAACCCGCAATCCATCTGGCAAGGAGGTTAAATTTATGCATTTTGACATATCCAAATAACCACCAACCTGCAATCCATTTGGCAAGCCTGTTAAACTTTTACATCCATACAAATACAAATCATCCCCAACTTGCAATTCATCTGGCAAGGATTTTAAACATATGCATCCTTCCAAATACAAATCACCCCCGACCTGCAATCCATCTGATAAGGAGGTTAAACTTATGCATCCTTCCAAATCCAAATCACCCCCGACCTGCAATCCATCTGGTAAAGATGTTAAACTTTTGCAATCATCCAACCATAAAGAACCCCCAACCTGCAATCCATCCGGCAAGGATGTTAACCTTATGCAACCTCTCAAATCCAAATTACCCCCAACCTGCAATCCATCTGGTAAAGATGTTAAACTTTTGCAATCATCCAACCATAAAGAACCCCCAACCTGCAATCCATCTGGTAAGGAGGTTATATTTTTATTTGATAAATTCAAA
>Ga0172376_10000805_pt1 | contig 40583 bp, 32 predicted proteins | sample Lak35m_FD_121114 | JGI IMG/M metagenome (GOLD analysis project Ga0172376, IMG submission 121114) | Freshwater microbial communities from Kabuno Bay, South-Kivu, Congo - kab_092012_35m | ecosystem: Environmental > Aquatic > Freshwater > Lake | place: Democratic Republic of the Congo: South-Kivu...
TGCAGTGGGTGAAGAAGCAGGAACACTTGAGGAAGTTCACGAACCGTTTTTAATTATGCAGGGTTTTATTCAAAGAACGCCCCGGGGTAGAGAGGCAACTCAAAGAGCTTACAATCATCTTTCAATTCCTTTCAAAGCTTCAACGCCCGGATTGTTTGATATCCAATAGGTGAATATTATTTTAATTTATAAATTATTAGTATTCATAAACTTATTATTTATATTTAAAAATATAGGTATTATTTTCAGACTTCATAGTGAGGCATTCGAATTTTTTTAGCATTTTTACAACCCTTTTGAATCAAAGTTATTTGGGTATATTTAATCCTTCATTTTATCTTTTTTTCTAAAGTACCTTTTGTTTATTTGCAATTTTGGGGGCATGCAAAAAGATCATACTGAAGTCTGGGAAAAATGTCTGCGGAATATTCGCTTGAATGTGAATAACCAAAGCTATAAAACTTGGTTTGAACCCATTAGACCAGTCAGATTAGATGATAAGGTTTTTACCCTCCTTGTTCCTAATAAATTCTTTTATGAGTGGCTCGAGGAACATTATATTGGTCTTTTAAAGTCAACCATACGTCAGGAAGTTGGTGAAAAAGTAAGATTGGAGTATCAGATTCTTGTTAATGATGCTCAGACCCAAAATCAAAATCAACCAGCAAAATCTATAGAAAATAAAGAGTCACCTGATTTTTCCAGTTCTCAGGATATTAAGAATCCGTTTGTCATTCCTGGTATTAAAAAGTGGAGGGTTGATGCACAATTAAATACAAATTTTACTTTTGGAAACTATATCGAAGGTGATTGTAACAGGTTGGCTCGTTCGGCTGGATTAGCTATTTCAAAAAAACCAGGTCAAACGTCATTCAATCCGCTTGTCCTATATGGTGATGTTGGATTAGGAAAAACGCACCTCGCCCATGCAATCGGAAATGAAGTTCAACAAAAGTTTCCGTCAAAAGTAGTGCTTTATGTTACCTCTGATAGTTTTACAAATCAGCTGATACAATCTATCAGAAATGGTGGGGTTAATGATTTTGTAAATTTTTATCAACATATCGATTTGTTGATTGTAGATGATATTCAGTTTTTAGCAAATAAACATAAAACCCAGGAGATTTTTTTCCATATTTTTAATCAATTACATCAGGGTGGAAAACAAATAGTACTAACCTCCGATCGCCCACCGAGGGATTTGGATGGTATGGAAGAAAGACTAATTTCACGATTTAAATGGGGTCTTTCAGCTGATTTACAGGCACCTGATTTAGAAACCAGAATGGCTATTCTGGAACATAAAATGTTAATGGAGGGTGTAGGTATTCCTCAAAATGTCATTGAATTTATATGTTATAATATTAAAAATAATATCAGGGAGTTAGAAGGGGTTCTTAATTTATTGATGGCTCAGGCATCCCTGAATAGAAGAGAAATTGACGTAGATCTCGCAAGAGAGGTAATCAAAAATTTTGTTACTGAAATCAATAAAGAGATTACTGTTGAAAATATTCAGAAACTTGTTGCTGATCATCTTCAAATACCAGTTGAAACACTTTTTGGTAAAACCAGGAAGCGTTCTATTGTTATAGCCAGACAATTATCTATGTATCTTGCTAAAACAATGACAGACAGATCATTGAAAAATATAGGTGAGGTTTTTGGTGGAAGAGATCATAGTACGGTTATTTATTCTATAAAAACGGTTCAGGATTTGATGGAAACAGATACATATTTTAAAGAAACCGTGCTCGAACTGGAGAAAAAAATTAAGAATTCCTTAAGGGAAACATAAAGTTTTTTTTGAGAATAGTAGATGAATAGTTTGGCTGATAAATAAACTTTTCATACTTTTGCATCGCTAAGAAAATGACGTTTAGTTCTCACTCAAATAACAGTCGGTGGAGTGGGTGAGCGGTTTAAACCACCAGTTTGCTAAACTGACGTACTGGTAACGGTACCGAGGGTTCGAATCCCTCCTCCACCGCCGGGATTTTCGGGGCGTAGCGCAGCCCGGTAGCGCACCTGCTTTGGGAGCAGGGGGTCCCAGGTTCAAATCCTGGTGCCCCGACCATTTAAATACCTACAAATGCTGTAGGTATTTTTTTTTGTTTTAAAAAATCATATTTTTTTCAGATTAAGATAAAAATACACTGTAATCTATTCTACTTTTAAACAGTCCAGCTATTAGGTGCTAACAATTAATTTTTAATATTATATATTTTAGTTACCTTTTCAACCATATCAATAGGAGTCAAAAATTTAATCCATTAGACTCATATTGAACTTACCCGTTTCTTTTTTTCTGCCAGGAATATCCCAGTTTCCCTCATAATTGACTGTCTTTGGAATATATTTGTTTTTATCAATAATTTTTAAATCTACCAATACATTTATATTGAATGAAAAAAATGGTCCGGGATAAACAACTTCGTATTTTCTCCCCATAACTTGAAAATCTTTTTTTGAAAAAAAAGTTTCCATAAATTTAATGACCGTTTTACCTGATTTTTTATCTTGAAATTCATCTTTTACCTTAATAGTAAAAACATAACAAGGGGTTCCATCCTTAAAATTCCTTGATGAAATACTGTATTGATAAAATTTCCTCATTCTATCACTAAACAAAGCGGTTTTGTTTCCAATTAAAGGAATATTTGCCTTCTCACCTGGCTGAAAAATAAATTGCTTTAATTCACTGTAATAAAATTCGATGATTCCTTCATTTTTTTTGCTGGACTCCATATCTGAATCTGTATTACAAATTTTTCCACCAGGTAAAAATACTTTCTCGTATAATTTTGAGGTCAGGTATTTTCTATCTCCGTTCTTTTTTTGGTAGTTTCCCGATTCTTCTTTTAAAAGGTATTTAATGACCCTACAATTACCTTCCTCAACTAATTGGGATTTTGCTCTGTAATAATCAGTTAACTTCCCTTTCTCATTGAAGAATTCCTGATTATGACTGGCTTTGTGCGTTATTATTCGTAAGTTTTTGAAAGCTTGATAAAAGCTGTTATCAGATATTACCAGTTCTATAAAATTATCAACATCAAATCCCATTTTTTTAGCTGTTATCGTCATGGAATCCAGCCAAACGGCTTCCAGTAAGCCATCATAGGAATCCTTTTGTCCGTTTAATGGATTTGAAAAATACCCAATGAGTATTAGACATAAAATGGATAAAGATTTTAATTTCACTTACATCTCATTTAAAAATTATGGCATAAAAAGAATGGAATGTACATCCTTTTGACTTTTCTAAGGTAAATTTACAAAGTTGAAAATTAAAAGGATGGAAAATATTGCAATTGTAGGGAGTGGTACCATGGGTAATGGTATTGCTCAGGTTTTTGCCACGGAAGGTTATATGGTCCAATTAATAGATGTTTCTCCTGATGCACTCAGATTGGCAGAAATGAATATTAATAAAAATCTGGATAGATTCATTTCCAAAGGAAAACTTTCTTTAGAGAATAAACCAGCAGTCATTAAAAACATTCAATTTTCCACTGATTTAAAGGAGGGTGTAAAGAATGTTTCTCTGGTTATTGAGGCAATCTCAGAAAATATGCTACTTAAAGAAAATTTATTTCGTCAATTAAGTGATTTTACCCCTGAATCCTGCTATTTAGCATCAAATACCTCCTCTATTTCTATCACTACGTTAGCTTCCTTTACCAATAAGCCTGAAAAAGTGATTGGCTTGCATTTTATGAATCCAGTGCCTGTCATGCCCTTAATTGAAATTATTCCCGGTCTGTTAACTGCTGAATCTGTCGTTCAAAAAATGACTGATATTGCTGAAAGTTTACATAAAACGCCATTAGTAGTAGCTGATTTTCCTGGTTTTATTTCTAATAGAATTTTAATGCCAATGATTAATGAGGCCATCCTGTCTTTACAAGAGGGTATTGCCGGTGTAAATGAAATTGATCAGATCATGAAATTAGGCATGGCACATCCTATGGGACCATTACAACTGGCCGATTATATAGGCCTGGATGTTTGCTTTTCCATTTTAAATGTGTTAAAAGACGGATTTGGAAATCCTAAGTATTCTCCTGCCGTTTTATTGGCTAATATGGTTAAAGCAGGAAAACTGGGACTTAAATCCGGGGAAGGCTTCTATCAATATGATGGTTCAAAAAAAATAAACGGGGTTTCTGCCATGTTTAAAAATTAATATTCAAGTTTATGGCATTTATAGAATTTGAAAACAGATTAAAGAAAAGATGTAAACACAGGATAAAATGGGCTAAAGCTAATGCTGTATTTTGCTATCGGGTTTATGACAAAGATTTACCGGATTTTCCTTTTGTCATTGATAAATTTGAAGATTATATTGTCGCTGCCATAGATGTAATGGAAGGGGGTAAGGAATTAAATAAAGATTGGTTACTGGATGTTAAACAAATTATTGCAAATGTCATGGATATCGGGTTAACTAATATTTCCATAAAATTAAGATTTCCACAAAAGGGAAATAAACAATATACCAAATTAGATTATTCAGGTTCTCTGATTCCCGTTCAGGAATCAGGTTTGCTCTTTTTAATAAATCCATTTGATTATTTAGATACAGGACTGTTTCTGGACCAGCGGATTACCAGACAATGGATAAAAAAAGAAGCAAAAAATAAACGCGTTTTAAATTTATTTGCTTACACCGGTTCATTTAGTGTTTATGCCGCAGCTGGTGATGCTTCAAAAGTAACGACGGTTGATATGTCCAATACCTATCTTCAATGGGCTGAAAAAAATATGCATCTCAATGGATTTAAATCGGCAAAAAAATATGAATATATCCGGGAAGATGTTTTAGACTGGATTTCCACAGGCACAGCCTCGTCTTATGATTTGGTTATCCTTGACCCCCCAACCTTTAGTAATAGTAAGAAAATGTTGTTGACGTGGGATGTTCAAAGGGATCATGCAAAACTTATAAATAGTATAAGAAACTTGTTAACTCCGGGAGGTATTCTCTTTTTTTCAAACAATTATCAAAAATTCAAATTAAATGAAAATGAAATTGTTGGATTTGATTCAATCGAAGAGGTGACCCACAAAACGATTCCAGAAGATTTTGAAAGAAGAAAACCTCATTTCTGTTTTAAATTAAAAAATAAAGGTTGATGATACATCCAGCCAGCATCCAGGAGGTTCTTGAAAAATGTCAGATTGATGATGTTGTTAAAGATTTTGTAACGCTCCATAGACGGGGGGCCAATCTGATTGGCTTGTGCCCTTTTCACAATGAAAAGACACCGTCTTTTTCTGTTTCCCCCTCAAAAAATATCTACAAATGTTTTGGTTGTGGAAAGGGTGGGGATAGTTTGAATTTTGTAATGGAACTGGAAAATCTTTCTTTTCCTGATGCAATCAGATATTTAGCCCAGAAATATAAAGTTACACTCGATGAAACAGTTTCAAGTGATGCACAAAAGGAGGAACAAAAACATCTTGAGTCTCTGTTTTTAATTAATGAATTTGCACTTAAATTTTACACCAGACAACTTTGGGATTCAGAAAGAGGCAGAAATATTGGGTTAACCTATTTTAAACACAGAGAATTCAGAGAAGAAATTATTCACGATTTCAAATTGGGCTTTGCTCCTGAATCAGGAAATGCATTTACTGCTGAGGCACTGAATATGGGATATCCCTTAGCATATCTCCAGCAATTAGGACTAACTAATAATCAGGGATATGATTTTTTTAGAGGCAGGGTTATATTTCCTGTTTTTAATATGTCTGGAAAAGTCATTGCTTTTGCTGGCAGATTATTGATAAATGATGCAAAAGCCCCAAAATATATAAATTCACCTGAGACAGAAATTTATTTGAAAAGTAAAATTTTGTTTGGGATGAATTTTGCCAGAAAGGCTATTCAGAAAGAGGATGAATGTATTTTAACTGAGGGATATACAGATGTTATATCTTTACATCAGGCAGGTATTCAGCATGTGGTTGCATCGTCCGGTACCTCCCTAACAAGAGATCAAATACGGATAATTAAGAGGTTAACGGAAAATGTGTTAATCTTATTTGATGGTGACAATGCAGGTATTAATGCTGCAATCAGAGGGCTGGGATTAACGCTGGAAGAAGATTTAAATGTTAAATTAGTAACCCTACCAGAGGGAGAAGATCCTGATTCATTTCTTAAGAAAGTTGGTTCAGGGGATTTTAAATTGTATTTGAAAAACAACAGCAAAAATCTGGTTGAATTTGAAATGTCTCATTTATTAAGGTCTGCGGGTAATGATCCAAACAAAAGGGCATCTGTACTTTCTCAAATAGCTGTTACTATAAGTAAGGTGCGCAATCCTTTGAAAAGGGATGCCTTTGTAAAAAATTGCAAAGATCTGCTGCAAATGGATGAAGGGGCCATTATTTTTGAAATAAACAGGCATTTAAAAAAAGATTTAGATAAATCCTCCACAGAAGTCTCAACAGCAGATGTTGAACCAATTATTGAATCTGAACATCTATCGGTAAATACCCTGAGTCTTGGAGACGAACATCAGGAAAGAGATATCGTCAGAATTCTTATAATAGCTGGAAATGAATATATGGATGAGGCAAAGGAGTTGAAAGTTGGTCAATTTATAATTCATCATATTAAAGATATTATGGATGGTTTTGAGCATCCTCTTTACAAACAGTTGATTCAATTATTTGTTAACAAGGAACTCGCAGGTGAACCATTTCCAGACGCTTCTTTTTTTATGAATCACGAAATAGCTGAATTCAAAAAACTAGCTATATCCTTCCTCATTTCACCTTACCAATTTAGTGAAAACTGGGAAAAGAAATGGGATATTTTCTTGTCTCAAAAATTACCAGAAGAAAATTTCATTAAGGATGCAATGCTTTCTTTAAAACGATTCAGGTTTAGAAAAATTACGAAATTGCTCAAAGAAAACCACCTTATTTTAAAAAACTTAAACCCCTTAGAAAACGAAGCATTATTTTCCGATTACATGAAACTTCATTCACGATTAAAGGAGGAGCAATCTATACTGGCAAAAGAAACGGGAACCGTGGTAGTGGGTTAAGCATTTCTATTGATACAATTTAAATCCTCAAAGGCAAGTTTTAAACGACTTACAAAAGTTTTTTCCCCTTCTCTTAACCAAACCCTGGGGTCATAAAATTTCTTGTTTGGTTTATCCGTACCTGCTGGATTTCCTATCTGACCCTGTAAATAACCTCTGTTTTTTGCTTCGAATTGACGAATACCATCCCAGAATGCCCATTGCATATCAGTGTCAATATTCATTTTAACTGCTCCATAATGTATGGCTTCTCTAATTTCCTCTCGGCTTGAACCTGATCCACCATGAAAAACGAAATTGACCGGATTAGCAGAGGTTTTAAATTTTTCCTGAATGAATTGTTGAGAATTTAATAAAATTTTGGGTTGTAACTGTACATTTCCAGGTTTATAAACACCATGCACATTACCAAAAGCTGCAGCAATTGTAAATTGATTACTTATCGCCTTAAGATTTTCATAAGCATAGGATACTTCTTCTGGTTGGGTATATAATTTGGCATTATCCACATCAGAATTATCGACACCGTCTTCTTCTCCACCTGTTACGCCCAATTCAATCTCAAGGGTCATCCCCATAGGGGACATACGCTTAAAGTATTCTACACAAATATGAATATTCTCTTCGAGTGATTCCTCTGATAAATCCAGCATGTGAGAACTGAATAATGGATTTCCAGTTAAAGCAACTTGTTTTTCACTGGCTAATAGTAATCCATCAATCCAGGGAAGTAAATTCTTTGCACAATGATCTGTGTGTAAAATAACGGATACCCCGTAATGTTCTGCAAGGGCATGTACATGATATGCACCAGAAATACCACCTGCAATGGCTGCTTTTTGCCCCTCATTACTTAATCCTTTTCCTGCGTAAAAAGCAGCACCACCATTTGAAAATTGAATGATTACAGGCGAATTTACAGCACTTGCTGTTTCTAAAACAGCATTTATGGTACTTGTATTGATTACATTTACAGCAGGTAAAGCAAAATCATTTTCATTTGCATAATTCAGTAAATCTGTAACTTCTTCTCCAAAAAGAACGCCCGGACGAAATTTTGTACTTGCTTTTGTTGACATAAAAAAAGGATTTGAAAACCAGGCATTGGTTTTCTATTTATAATTAAAATAACGCGGCAAATATAATAACCTTTTAAAAAAGGACTATTTATTTTTATGATTTATGATATACCGTTTTCAACTAAATATCTTTCCGCATCCAAAGCAGCCATACATCCTGTTCCTGCAGCGGTAATGGCTTGCCTGTACACTTTATCAGCTGCATCTCCGGAAACAAATACCCCCGGTATTTCTGTTTTTGAACTGCCTGCCTGAGGAATAAGGTATCCTGATGAATCCATTTTGAGCCATTTTTCAAAAATCGTCGTATTGGGCTGATGGCCTATTGCCACGAAAAAACCTTTTACTGGAATAATATTCTCAGATCCATTTTCATTATTTTTTACCCTAATAGCTTCTGTTTCATTTTCACCCAAAATTTCAACCGTTTCTGTATTCCAGTGAATGGTTATATTAGGCGTATTTTTTACTCTTTCCTGCATTATTTTCGAGGCTCTCATTTCGTTTCTCCTGACAATCAAGTGAACTTTGGGACATAATTTTGCCAGATAGGAAGCTTCTTCAGCCGCAGTATCACCTGCACCTACTACAGCAACATCCATACCTCTAAAGAAAAATCCATCACAAACAGCACAGGCTGAAACCCCTTTGTTCATTAATCTTTTTTCGGAATCTAAACCTAACCATTTGGCACTTGCACCTGTGGATATAATAACTGTGTTTGTTTCAATAATATTTCCACCTTCCGTTTTCAGTATATGTACAGGACCGGTAAGGTTAACCTCAGTAATTAATTCATATCTGATTTCAGTTCCAAATCGTTCTGCCTGTTTACGAAAATCCTCCATCATTTCAGGCCCCATAATTCCTGCCGGATAACCAGGAAAATTTTCAACATCGGTTGTTATCATCAATTGGCCACCCGGTTCTTTTCCGGTGAATAATAGGGGATTCAGACCTGCACGAGCTGCATAAATGGCCGCTGTATAGCCAGCTGGACCCGAACCAATAATGACACATTTGTGTTTTTCTGAAACTGACATATTTGAATAATTTTTATTCCAAAGTCACAAAAAGTGATACCTTTAAATTTGTTACTTTAGCAATTGATTAATTAATCATTAAATACCTACCTACATGAAAAAAAGTTTTATTGTACTTTGTTTTTTTTGTGTTTACGTCCTGGCAATGAGAGGACAGCAAGTATCTCTTCCAGCAGATACCCAGGTTTTAACCTTAGGTTCGGTTGTCATTAAGGGTAAAACTGTTCCTTATAAAGCAACTACGGGTACACAACCTGTATGGGATGCATCAGGAAAAGCTATAGCCTCTTTGTTTTATACCTATTATGAACGCACAGATATAAAGGATCAGGCTCCCAGGCCTCTAATCATTTCTTTTAATGGTGGTCCGGGATCAGCCTCTGTATGGATGCATGTTGCTTATACGGGTCCGAAAGTTTTAAATATAGACTCGGAAGGATATCCTGTGCAACCTTATGGGATTCAGGATAACCCATACTCCGTTCTGGATGTTGCAGATATCGTTTTTATTGATCCGGTGAATACCGGCTATTCCAGAATTTTGGACAAAGAGGTAAAACCAGCCGTGTTTTTTGGGGTAAATGCCGATATCAAATATCTGGCAGAATGGATTAATACCTTTGTTACCAGAAAAAACAGATGGTCATCACCTAAATTTTTGATTGGTGAAAGTTATGGGACAACAAGAGTGTCAGGTCTGGCACTGGAATTACAAAATAGTCAGTGGATGTATTTAAATGGGGTCATTCTGGTGTCTCCCACAGATCTTGGCATTCTGAGAGATGGCCCAGTGGATGCAGCCAACCGCCTGCCGTATTTTGCTGCTACAGCCTGGTTTCACAAATTACTTAAACCTGAATATCAGGAAAAAGATTTAACTGCGTTTTTGCCGGAAGTCGAAAAATATACCATTGATGTCCTTTTACCAGCCTTGGCCGTGGGTGGGTTTTTACCGGAAAATAAGAAGATGGAAGTGGCGGGAAAATATGCTGAATATTCCGGTTTATCAATAGAAAGTGTTCTTCAAAATAACCTGGATGTATCTACTTCATTTTTCTGGAAAGACCTGAGAAGAGAACATGGAGGATTCACAGTAGGCCGGTTGGATAGCAGATATTTAGGTATTGACAGACAATTAGCTGGCGATTCACCTGACTATAATTCAGAATTAACTTCCTGGTTGCATTCCTTTACCCCAGCTATAAATCATTATATAAGCAATACCCTGAATTTTAAAACTGATCTAAAATATAATATGTTCGGTCCTGTTCATCCATGGGATAGAACTGGTGATAAAACAGGTGAAAATCTAAGACAGGCAATGGCTCAGAATCCATACCTTAATGTAATGGTTCAATCTGGTTATTATGATGGTGCCTGTACCTATTTTGATGCTAAGTACTCCCTGTGGAATATGGATCCTTCAGGTCGTTTAAAAAATCGAATGCGTTTTGAAGGTTATCGTAGTGGTCACATGATGTATTTAAGAAGAGAAGATCTTGAAAAATCGAATGAGGATTTAAGGGACTTTATCATGAAATCATTACCTGCAAAAGGTGTACCAGCAAAGTATTAAGCATATATTGTCTTATGACTTTGGGGTTTAATATCTTAAATTACCACAATATGTTCTACCACGCAGGCCTCCTTTTAATTCAGCTTGGATTGTTTTTGAGTTTTGTCGGAAAGAGAAAATCAACGCGTATTATTTTCTGGATTGTTTCTCTTTCAGGCATTGCTTTTCATCTATACGGTCTGGTTTTAGACACTTTTAGTTTAATCGATCAGTTATTTTTTATCAGCCGGGATTTTCTAACCATAAGTATCTCTTCCTTTTTATTATATCTGGCTTATAAATGGGGAAAATTCGTTTTTCCTGCCTTTTTGTTCCTTGTGTTAAGCATCCTTTTTATTCACTTTTACTTTCCGGGAAAACATAGTTTAAAAGCGCTTCACCTCGATAAGAATGCAGAAATTTTATTATGGGTGAATGGCAAAAAGTTCAATAATAACCAGGCTTTTAAAGTTAAAGGAATAAGTAAAATAACCCCTGCTTTTCAGCCAAAAGCTAAAAATATTACAGAACTTGATGAATATCTTAAAGTTGACATAAAAGTAAATTCCTATGCTGAATGGAGGGAAATGTTGAAGCAGTTAAGAAATCTTTATGGTGTCAAATATTTGGAAGCCAATGTATTATATTCTTTAAACTTGCCTGATAATAATAATAATGACAATGCGGATAAGTTTCCCCTGATTACTGGAGATCCTTTATCTGGCAATCAATGGGCTTTACGTAAACTCGATATTTTGGGCTTAAAAGAAAGGTTGATTTCTAAAAAAATAAACGTACAAAAAAAGGGATTACTGGCCATTCTTGATACAGGAATTGATAAAAATCATGAAGATATTGCAGGACACTTCAAATCTGTATCTGAAGGTTCTGATGCTGACCCTAAAGGTCATGGTACACATTGTGCAGGTATTGCTTCTGCAGTAACTGGAAATCAAAAAGGAATCGCTTCCCTGAATGTAACAGATGCATTATTTGATATAACAAGTATAAGGGTACTGAATGCTGCCGGATATGGAACAAAAGAATCTATTGTGGATGGAATTATAGAAGCAACCGATAAGGGGGCTACTGTAATTTCTTTGTCTTTGGGTGGTCCCGGTAATCCATTGCACCAGCGGGTTTACAAAAAAGCAGTGGCTTACGCTGCTGCAAAAGGTACAGTCATTGTCGTTGCAGCTGGCAATAGTAATCGAAATGCAAGGGAATTTTCACCTGCCAATGTAAAAGGGGTTATCACTGTGTCAGCCGTAGATGAGAATTTATCAAAAGCTTCTTTCTCAAATAAAGTAATGGATATAAAAATGGCTGTTTCTGCACCTGGCGTCAACATCCTTTCAACCTTACCAGATAATAATTATGGATTATTGAGCGGAACTTCAATGGCTACACCCTATACAGCATCCATTGTTACCATTCTGAAGGTTTTGAATCCTTCCCTGAATACAAAGGAAATATTTACAATACTTGAAAGAACGGGTCTGGAAACCAGGAATACCAAAGAAACAGGAAAATTTATTCAGCCAGCAAAGGCTTTAGAAAATATTTTAAAAATAAAGTAAATCGAAGGTAGCATTATTTTGATAGTATTACTATCTTTGTGTCAAGTAATGGTTTAATTTTGCGATGTATATTAGGGAACCTCTCTTGCGAAAACAAGAGGGGTTCTTTTTTATCTTCTGATTCTACCTGCTGGCCCCAGATTGGGCATGCCCATGGTTGGATTTTTTGAGATTTTCTGCATCATTTTCCTCATCTGGTCAAATTGTTTGATGAATGCGTTTATATCGGCTATACTCTGACCGCATCCCATAGCAATTCTATTTTTTCTACTTGTATTAATCAGGTCAGGATTCATTCTTTCCTTTGGCGTCATAGACTGAATAACGGCTTCTACTTTTTTAAAGGCACCGTCATTAATATCAATATCTTTTGCCAGCTTACCCATACCGGGAATCATATTCATTACATTTTTAAGATCTCCCATTTTCTTAATTTGTTGAATCTGACCCATAAAATCATTGAAATCAAATTGATTTTTTCTGATTCTGGCTTCTATTCTTTTGGCTTCCTTCTCGTCAAATTGCTCTTGGGCTTTTTCTACAAAACTAACGATATCACCCATTCCAAGAATTCTCTGGGCCATTCTATCTGGATAGAACTGGTCCAGTGCCTCCATCTTTTCTCCGTTACTGGAGAATTTAATTGGTTTTCCAACCTGATATTTAATGGATAGTGCGGCGCCCCCTCTGGTGTCTCCATCCAGTTTAGTAAGGACTACACCATCGAATTGAAGCGTTTGGTTGAACGCTTCCGCGGTGTTTACGGCGTCTTGTCCCGTCATAGCGTCAACGACAAATAAAGTTTCCTGAGGAAGGATTGCCTTTTTGACAGCAGCAATCTCTTTCATCATTTCTTCATCTATAGCCAGACGACCGGCGGTATCCACAATTACAGTATCCAGTTTTTCTTTTTTCGCAAATTCAATGGCTCTTAATGCAATATTTACCGGATTTTTAGATTCCAGATCGGAAAAAACAGGCACATTTATTTGCTCGCCCAACACAGTAAGTTGTTGAATGGCAGCTGGCCTGTAAACATCACATGCTACCAGAAGAGGCGTTTTTTTCTTTTTATTTTTGAGGAAAAAGGCCAGTTTTCCTGAAAAAGTTGTTTTACCGGATCCCTGAAGTCCTGCAATTAAAATAACTGTAGGATTACCAGTAAGATTAATACCTTCTGTTTGGCCACCCATTAGGGCGGTCAGCTCATCCTGAACAATTTTAACGAGCAATTGTCCCGGACTAACTGATTTAAGTACATTTTCGCTTCCTAAAGCCTTATCTTTTACCTTATCCGTAAATTCCTTGGCAATTTTGTAGTTTACGTCAGCAGCTACGAGCGCCCTTCGTATCTCTTTTATGGATTGCGCAATATTAATTTCGGTTAACCGGTTTTCACCTTTCAATAATTTGAAAGCACCCTCCAGTTTATCACTTAAACTTTGAAACATATTTTTTGACTTTATCTAAGGCGCAAATATAACATTTGATTTGGACATATCCATGAATGGCTGCTTGATACATTCTTAAATAAACCTTCCAAATGAATTCCCTATTTAACCTCAAAATTGTACATTTGTGCGACTTTATTTTAGGCTTAAACAAATTAACAGGCTGTAATGGATAGAAATACACAATTGGGTCTTCTTTTAATCTTTGGATTATTTGTTCTCTGGCAAGTGGTTACCTCGCCGTCTCAGGAGGAATTGATCAAGCAACAGAAGATGGAAGATTCTATCATGCTTGCCCGGAAATCAAAAGAGGTTATTAGGGAAAAAATTAAAATTCAATCAACTGATTATCAAAAAAATAATTCAGAATTAACAGCTGAAAGGTTAAATAAATTCGGCGATTTTTCCAATGCCGCAGCAGGAAAAGCCTCTGTTTTTGTATTGGAAAATGATTTGTTAAAGGTCACTTTTAGTACAAAAGGAGGAAGTATAAAAGAAGTATTGATAAAAAATCATTATAGAATTGTTCAGAATTCAGAAAGAAAAGATATCAGGAAGCCTTTGCTGTTAATGGCTGATGAAAGAGATAAATTTTATTATTCCTTACCTGTAAAATCAGTTCCAGGGGGTGAAATTTATACAAAGGATTTAATATTCGAGGGTTCACTTAACGGAAATACTATTCGCTTTAAAGCGGTTGCTAATAATGGTGGTTATTTTGAACAAATCTATACTTTAAATGCTGATAATTATCTATTTAATTACGCCATTAAAACAGAAAATCTGGATAACATACTGGATTCAGATAAGAAATCTATTAAACTTCGATGGGTTAATTATCTTGGAAAACTCGAAAAAGCGGTTAGTTACGAAAAAAATTATTCTGCCATTTACTATAAACCTGGGGTGGATAAGCCGGAACATTGTTCTTGTACCAGTTCTGACACAGAAAATAAAATGAATACACCTGTAAAGTGGGTATCCTTTACACAGCAGTTTTTTAATGTCAGTCTTCTAGCTGAAGATAACTTTAAAGGGGCTAAAATGGTTACCACCTTTCTGGATGATGCAGATAAAGCATTGAAAAAAATGGACGCAGAGATTGAAATTCCTCTGAATAAATCTGATAATGCTTTCAAAATGAATTTTTATGTCGGACCAAATGAGTTTGACAGGTTATATGCATTAGGGAATAATTTAGAGGATATTATCGCTTTTGGTTCTTCCTTCTTCGGAACTATTAACCGCTGGATCATTCGACCAGTTTTTAACTGGATTTCTCTTTTTTTTAACAATAAAGGAATTGTTATTTTGATTCTAACCTTTCTTGTGAAATTATCATTATTCTACCTCACATATAGAATGATTTATTCACAAAGCAAAATGACAGCGCTTAAACCACAGATAGACAAGCTGAAGGAGAAGTATAAAGATGACAGCTCAACGATCCAGATGGAATCTATGAAGCTTTATCGCGAATTTGGTGTGAATCCTTTGGGAAGTTGTTTACCCATGCTACTTCAGATGCCAATCTGGTTTGCCCTTTACCGATTTTTTCCGGCAGCAATTGAGTTCCGTCAGGCGCCATTCTTGTGGGCTAATGATTTATCTTCCTACGATGAATGGATACAATTACCATTTGCTATTCCATTAGGTTTCGGCAGTCACATTAGTTTATTCACCATACTTTGGGCTATTTCTACACTGGCGTTTACTTTTTACAATTCAAAAAACATGGATTTTTCTGCAAATCCTGCCATGAAATGGGTGCAGTATGTTATGCCTGTAATGTTTTTAGGATTCTTTAATAGTTATGCATCCGGTTTAACCGCTTATTTGTTATTCAGCAATGTGCTTAATATTGGTCAAACAATGGCTACAAAGGCTTTCTTAATTGATGAGGGTAAAATTCTGGCTCAAATGGAAGAGCATAAGAAAAAACCTAAAAAGACAGGAGGCTTTCAAGACAGACTCCAAAAAGTGCTGGATGAACAGCGCAAAATTGCTGAACAACAAAAAAATGCCAAATCACAACCTAAAAAGAAATAAACCAGGTTTAACTTAAATATGCTTCTGCCGAATTATTTTCATTGAACATCACTTCAATATTATCATGTAGGGTCGTGGCCAGCGATAATCCCACGTAGTCAACATGGATTGGAAAAAGTTTATGTTTTCTGTCAATTAATGCTGCGATCTCAATCTTGGATGGTAATATTTCCAGAAAAGGTTTGCAAGCGTAGAATAATGTTCTGCCGGTATTGGCTACATCATCAAACAGTATGATGTTGCTTCCATGAAGAGCATTAATGTCTGTAGAAATATGTACAGGCTTATTCAAAGGATCGGCAGGATTTAATTTAACGGAAATGAAATTTATTTTTATACTGCATATTTTTTGAAGTTCCTCCGCTATTGAAAGTGCAAACCATTGTCCTTTCTGATTTATACCAGCAAAATAGATTTCATTATCATCTATATGTTTACTATAAATTTCGATTGCCAGTCTTTTTAATTTTCTGGCTACCTGACTGGAACTTAAAATTTTCATTTGATCTGAATTTTGATGAATCCTGAATTAAAAGTCTAATGTAAAACAATTACCTTTAAAGAAAAAAGGAACTATTATGGTTGAACAAATAATTTTTTCCATTCTTTTCTTGTTATCTTTTGGGTTTGCTGTAAAAAATGTAAGAACTATATACCAAAATATCAAACTTGGAAAAGAATGGACGCCTGTAAGTACTTTTTCTGAAAGATGGAAAAATGTGGTCATTATTGCTTTAGGTCAAAAAAAGATGTTTAAGAAATGGTTGCCTGCTATTTTTCATTTATTTATTTATGTTGCCTTTATATTTACCCAAATTGAATTAATTGAAATCCTCCTCGATGGATTTACAGGATCTCATCGGCTATTTTTACCTATACTTGGGTCATTTTATATTTTTTTAATTAATTTTATTGAATTCTTGTCTGTTTTGGCTCTGATAGCAACCATTATTTTTTTGGCAAGAAGGAATTTAATTCAATTGCCACGACTTCAGAGTAGTGATTTAAATGGATGGCCTAAAAAAGATGCCAATATAATTTTGCTTTTGGAAATTATGCTGGTCCTATTTATTTTCTTGATGAATAGTGCCGATGTTACGCTTCATCAGGAATCCTATCATTTTCACCTGAGTGGTTTTTTGGTTCCTTATTTACAGCATTTTAATACCCCATCTTTACAGGTATTGGAAAGAATAGGGTGGTGGGGACACATTCTTGTTGTTTTTGGATTCTTAACCTATCTGTCCTACTCCAAACATTTACATATTGTTTTTGCTTTTATAAATACTTATTTTGCGAATACACAGCCCAGGGGTAAAATTGAAAATATGCCGGCCATTACAGAAGAGGTAAAATCAATGCTGGGAATATCAGAGGGTACAGGTAATGCTGGTTCTATATCTGATTTTGGTAGTAATGATGTTTTTAATCTGTCCTGGAAAAATTTACTGGATGCTTATACCTGTACTGAGTGTGGCAGATGCACGGAGGTTTGTCCTGCAAATTTAACGGGTAAAAAATTATCTCCAAGGAAAATTATGATGGATATCAGAGACAGGGCAGATGATGTGGGTAAGAAATTAGATATGGGCAGTGATGCTTTTTGCATCGATAAAAATGCTCCGCTTTCTCCAGCCAATTTTAACGATGGCTTATCATTATTCTCCGTTATCTCGCCGGAAGAATTACACGCCTGTACGACTTGCAATGCATGTGTAGAGGCGTGTCCTGTTTTGATAAACCCACTTGAACCAATTATAAAAATGAGGCGTTATGAAATTTTGACAATGTCTTCAGGGCCAGCGGACTGGGTTCCGCTATTCAATAGTCTTGAAAATAACCAGGCTGCCTGGTCTTTATCAGTAGATAGATCCGCCTGGACAAATGATTTAAGTAATTAAAAATATATCCTTAATTTTATAATATGTCCTATAAAGTTCCTGTTTGTTCCGATTTATACAATGAAGGTATCGCACCTGAAGTGCTGTTCTGGGTCGGTTGTGCCGGTAGTTTTGATGCAAGGGCACAGAGCGTAACAAAGGCATTTTCTACAATTCTAAATAAAATTGGCGTGTCTTTCGCTATTCTTGGTGATGAAGAAAAATGTACAGGTGATCCAGCCAGAAGAGCTGGCAATGAGTTTTTGTTTCAGATGTTGGCCCTACAAAACATACAAACACTAAATCAGTATGAGATTAAAAAAATTGTTACAGCCTGTCCGCATTGCTTTAATACACTAAAAAATGAATATCCCGAATTGGGTGGGAGTTATGAGGTTATTCATCATACCACTTTTTTAAACGATTTGATTTCAAATGGAAAATTAAAATTACAGGGTGGTGGGTCATTTACAGGAAAAAAAATAACATATCATGATTCCTGTTACCTGGGTAGAATCAATAGTATTTATGAAGCCCCTCGGGAAATTCTGGAAGCATTGGATGCAGACCTTGTAGAACTTAAAAGATGTAAAACTAATGGTCTGTGTTGTGGAGCTGGTGGAGCCCAGATGTGGAAAGAAGATGAACCCGGTACCGGTAGAATCAATCAGGCAAGAGCTGATGAAATTAAATTGTCGGGAGCAGAAATAGTGGCTGCAAATTGTCCTTTTTGTATAACGATGCTTCAGGATGGTTTACAACATACAGAAAATGAGCATAATATAATGGTTTTAGATTTATCAGAACTTATTGTTCAACAGATTAAAGAATAGGCTTATGGTAACTGAATTAATCAACAATCTGAAATCGCTTGATTTTAGTCCAGCTTCCAAAGTATGGATTTATACCTCAGATAAAACATTCAATGAGGCAGAAGAAAATGCAATCTATAATGATCTGGAAAAGTTTTGTTCCAATTGGGAAAGTCATGGAAGGCAGTTGGCCGCAAAAAGTTTTATCCTATATGCCCGATTAATTGTTCTTGTGGTAGATGACTCATTTTTTTCAATTAGTGGATGTGCTATGGATAAATCAGTTGCTTTTATAAAAAAATTAGAAATGGATTATAACATTTCTCTTTTCGATCGGTTACTACAGACAGCTTATTATCATGAACAATGGATTACTTATCCAACTGTAATATGGTCAGAAAAACTAAAGTCATCAGAGATTAATTCAAATACATGGTTTATTGACACAATGGTGAATAATCTGCATGATGCTCAACATAACCTGGAAAAAAAATTAGGCGACTTTTGGCTAAAAAGAATTATATAATACAGTGTTCGTCGGCTTTTTAATTAAATTGAGCTATTTTACATAACTACTTTTTAAGTTATGTTGTTAATTCAAAAAATTTAAATAATCATGCTGAATAGAGTTAAAAATTGGTTCGGAATAGAAGGGGTTAAAATGGATATTTTGCTCCCTGATGTAATTAAGTCTGAAGATGGATTGTTTTCGGGCATTCTTGTCTTTAATTCACTAACCCATCAGGAAGTATTGAGCGTAAATATTAAAATGGTCGAGCGATATGGCAGAGGCAGAGGTTCTGATAGGTTAGTAGATGAATATATCCTGGGTGAATTACAAATTGAGAAATCTATTTTAGTTTCACCTGAAAATGAAACGGAAATGTCCTTTGCCTTTTCTTTCAAATATATTCCTTCACCTATTGATGAATTTGCAAAAAAAAATCTGGTCTTCAAAGGAATAGCTAGTCTGGCAAAAAAAGCAAATAAGGTAAATGCGGAATTTAGAATTGAAGCCGAAGCAAAAGTAAAAGGTACCGCTTTGAATCCATTTGTTCAGAAATTCTTTCAGCTAACTGGTGCCTGATTTTTTTTATTTTTTTCAAGTATTAACCACTCCCTTTCTTTTTTTACCTCTTTTATCCTGTGCCAGGTTTTATGTCTTATAAGAATTATATCTAGCACATTTTTAGCCTCACTTTTACTTCCAATCCACTTCATTATTTCAAAAGATTTCCATAAAAACAAAGGACTATTTTCATTAAGAGGAAATAGCAGTGAATGGATTTTTGCCATGTTCACTAATTGCTCACAAAAATGTAAAGCGTTTTCCTCAGGAAACTTTTTTATGATCTTATCAACATATTGATTAAAATAAATGATTTTTTTTGATTCATTCCAGGTCCCATTTGTGATACCTTCAATCCATAAAGCTGTTTCTTCCTGATTTAAATATGTTCCGTAGAAATAAATGGTAAGCTGTAATACCTCTTTATCCTGAACAATTCCGGGATATTTTTTTATGGCATATAATATTAATTTATAAGTAAGATCTTCATTTTTTAGTTCTATGGATGTTATGATAGATTTTTTTAATATTTCATAATTTTTCAGGGTGTCTTCTGGAAATCGTTGGATATAAGCCAATTGATTGTCCAGCTCATCAGATAAAACTACTTCCTTATTTTCTGTTTGACACGAAGAAAATAAAGTAAATAGGAAATAAATTAGCGAAAAATCAAATAAAGTAGATAATTTCAAATTTATATACATTTAAAATGTTCTTGAAAATACATGAAACATTTGATTATTGTTTGTGTTAAGAGTTAAAATTATAATATTATGCCTGAAATTTCACTTTTCTGGTTTAGAAGGGATTTGAGAATTACAGATAATCACGGTCTATTTCAGGCTTTGAATGCTGGATTACCTGTATTGCCCATTTTTATATTTGATCAGCATATTCTGGAAAAATTAGTGGATAATTCTGATGCACGGGTAACTTTTATTTATGATCAAATAGTCCATCTAAAAAATTTAATAGCATCTAAGGGAGGCAGTTTCCTGGTTGAATATGGTGATCCAACAGAAATCATAGATCGTATTACAAATCACTTTAAGATAAAAAAACTATTTACTAATAAAGACTACGAATCTTATGCTATACAGCGAGATCAAAAAATAAAAAGCCTGCTTGCAAAAAAGAATATTTCTTTTCATTCTTTTAAGGACCATGTAATATTTGAAGAAAGAGAATTATTATCTATAACGGCAGGAACACCTTACACTATTTTTACTCCTTACAGCAAATTATGGAAGGAAAAACTCAAAATTTCACTTGAAAGAGAGGAAAATTCTGTCCTTAGAAAGTTTGATTCGGAAATACTTTTAACTGGCCATTTATTTTCTTCCCCTGAGATTAATACATTTCCATCGTTGGAATCCATGCATTTTAACAGATCATCTAAGCATATTCCCTCTGCTGCTATTAATGTAGATATAGTTGAAAAATATACCCTGCAAAGAGATTTTCCATCAGTGAATGGCACAAGTAAATTGGGAGTGCATCTCAGATTTGGGACAATTGGCATCAGGGAAATAGCCAGGCGTATTTATACTGTAAATGAAACATTCTTAAATGAATTAATCTGGAGGGATTTTTACGCTCAGATACTGGCTAATTTTCCACATGTTGAAAATCAAAGTTTTAGAAGTAATTATGATTTAATCCAATGGCGTAATAATCCGGATGATTTTGAAAAATGGAAATTAGGCCAGACTGGTTTTCCACTGGTTGATGCAGGAATGAGAGAATTAAATGAGACTGGTTTCATGCATAACAGAGTAAGAATGTTAACAGCAAGTTTTCTTACAAAAAATCTGCTGATAGACTGGCGCTGGGGAGAAAGATATTTTGCTGAGAAATTATTAGATTTTGATTTGGCGAGTAATAATGGCGGCTGGCAATGGGCCGCAGGATCAGGGACAGATGCTGCACCTTATTTTCGTATTTTTAGCCCTGAAGCTCAGGCACTTAAATTTGATCCCCAATATAAGTATATAAAAAAATGGGTTCCTGAATATGGAAGTATCCATTATGTAAAACCAATGATTGATACAAAAAAATCTAAGGATTTATGTTTAGCCGCATACCAGTCTGCGCTGAAGCATAGTGAATAAGCTTTTGATGAATACTAAGAATTTGAGGAATTAATAATGTTTTGTTATCATTAGTAATTATAAAATCTGCTAAAGTCTGCTTTTTACTCTCCGGCCATTGCTGATTAATCCTGGATTTGATTTCATCGTGGGTTAAACCATCTCTTTCTCTTACTCTTTCAATTCGAATCTCTTCTGGAGCTGAAACTAAAATGTTAAAATCTAATTCCTTATAAATTCCCGTCTCAAATAATATGGCAGATTCTCTAATGAAATAGGGAAGCGTTTCAGGTAAATTATTACGCCATAAATTCGCATCTTTTTTAACTGCAGGGTGAACGATTGCATTTAATCCGGATAAAAGGGTCAAATTATTAAAAACTTTTTGTGCAATATATCTTCGGTTTATTTTTCCCTTTTCATTGTAACTTTCATTTCCTAAAAGGTTTTTAATTTCATTTTTCAATGACTCATTTTCTTCCATCAATCTTTTAGCATGGTTATCTGAATTATAAATGGGAATATTCAACCTAGAAAAAATCTGGCAAACCAGCGTTTTTCCACTTCCCATTCCACCTGTTATACCGATTGAAAGCATTTTTTTTAATAATATAAAAATCTTAATTTTGAAATAAAAATAAATGGCCAAATTTAGAAGGAATCACGAGCCAACAAACCAATTTAACAATAAATTAATTATTTTTATTGTATTGTTTTTATTTCTGGGGGCTGCCATGATTTATTTATATCAATTAATTGTTTAAATAAATTTCTATGACATCTTTATCCAGCGTAAATCTTTTCCAAACATTTAAAGTACCCAGCGTAATTTTTTTTCCATTTGATAACCTTTTGTCTGTTTTAATGATTCTTAATTCATCCCACAAATTTGTATCTAAATAACTTTGAATTAATTTTCCTCCCCCCTCTACCAATAAACTACCAATATTCCTGGAATATAAAATAGAGGATAATTCTTTAAGATCTAAATTACCTTGTTTATCTGATTTAACAGGAATATCATTTTCAAACAATTTCTGAGAAGTAATTCTGGTAGCGACTTCAGGTTCATTAAACATTAGCAGATTACCTGGCAGAGAATGGTTTTTATCCAATACAAACTTGATGGGATTCTGGCCTGGAAAAAACCTGGTATCCAATCTGGGATTGTCAATCTGAGCGGTTTTGGTGCCAACCAGAATAGCATCAACATCTCCTCTCCATTTATGGGTGAGCCTGGAAGTGACAGGAGAACTTAACCAGGTATTTACAGATTGGTTTGCAGCATAAAATCCATCCTGTGAAACAGCTAATTTTAAAATCGTATAAGGTCTTTTTTGTGTAACAAAAACACTTCTTTGTTTAACCAGTAAATTTCCTTTTTCGCTCAATACATCGTTTAATACTGGAATACCTTTATCTTCAATTATCCTGACGCCGTTTCCATTTACTTCAGGTGAAACATCCAAACTGGAAATAACCACATTTTTTACCATTTTTTCAATAATCAGGTCGGTACAAGGGGGCGTTTTTCCAAAAACATTACATGGTTCAAGGGAAACATATAAAGTAGCCTGTTTTATCCTCGATAAATGTTCAGATTTAACACTTAAAAAAGTATTTACCTCAGCATGTGCTTTACCATATTCAGCATGGAATCCTTCACCTATAATTTCATTATTTTCTACCAAAACTGAACCCACCATTGGATTTGGTGATACTTTTTTTCCTCCATTTCTCGCTATTTCTATACACCTTAAAATAAAATGCGCGTGAGTATATTGTTTCATTAAAAAATTGATTTATATATAGTTCTGTTAAAAATAATTTTAGTTAATTTCGAATCATTATTATTTATTACCCAAATCAAAACCGAAAAGGGTAGGGGCTAATAAAATAAAATTGCTTTGAAGGCTTATTTTTAGGAATGATATTTTATAACTATGGGCTTAAATGAACACCAGGTCAAAATTAAAAATGCTGATGATTTCGTCATTTTAGATAATCAAGGTTTCGAATATATCACTAAAAATAATGATATGATTCTGCTAAATCTTGTAAATAACCTTAGGTTACATTCAAGCGGTTGTGTATTTTTTCAAAAAACCATTAAAGTATCTCATTCAAAGTATAAAACTACTACCATTTATCTACATAAATTATTGGCAGAAACCTTTAAAATCAATGAGAAGACTAAAATAAACAATTTAGTTGGATTTGTCAATGGGAATAAACTGGATTGCAGATTAAACAATTTAATTTTTAGGAGTAGGGCAGTGGCAAGCAGAAATAGAAAAACAAGTAGTAGTACTGGTTATACGGGTGTTTATAAGGAACATAATAAATATCGTTCTGTTATTTCAATTAACGGAAAATCAAAGCACCTTGGCATGTTTAAAACGGCCGAAGATGCAGCAAAGGCATTTAATGAAATGTCTAAAACATTATATGGCGAAGAAGGAAAGCAAAACAAATTAGATTAAAAAAAGCTAATTTTTTTTGGTGGCTCTTATCATTTCCCTCTTTCCTGGAGGACCCGGAAGGGATTCCAGCATAAACCCAATCTTTTTAAGGGTTCTTTTAACCTCTCCTTTAGCACAATACGTTACCAGATGACCACCATTTTCCATGGCAGCATAAATTTTTTCGAATATAAAGTTCGACCATAATTCAGGCTGAGATTCCGGTGAAAAGGCATCAAAATATACGATATTAAAAAAGTTTTGAGGCAGAGGTTCACTCAAAATATCTTTAAAATATTTTTTCAACTCAAAAAAATTATCCACTTTTAATTGATAATCCCAGCCCGAGGTTAAAATTTTGTTCGCTACTTCAGTTGGAATATGTAATAATTCCCTGTAAGTGCATGCGTTTAATATATTTTCAGGTAGTGGAAATATATCAAAAGAGTGATAATCAATATTTATATTGGTTTTTTCTTTAGTATTTAGCCAGGTTAACAAAACATTTAAACCTGTTCCAAACCCAACTTCTAAAATTTTTATCCGATCAGTAATTTTTAGCATCGGAAGAAGCCCTGACCCTATGAAAACATAGTTCGATTCCTGAATAGCACCGTACCTGGAATGATAAGTAACCCCATGATCTCTGGAAAATAAAGTGTAAGACCCATCCTGAGTCAATACCAGTTCAGGCAAGGAAATTGACTCCATAGGAAATTTATCAGAATATTTGGGAGATATATGTTAACAGATTTGTCACAAAAAGAGAAAGGTTGAAATTTGTCGGACAACCATAACCTCTGTTACAGGAGAACGAAATTAGGATAAATCCAAAAGCTATTATGTATGGCTTATTTAAGCTTTTTTTCATCTTTTGCATAAGGTAAAATTTTGTTGATTTTATTTAATTAACGATATAGCAAAATTAATATTTTATAGCATAATCCATTCAATAGAATTTGTTATTTTTGCGGACGAAAAAGATAGTTTTTTAAAACAATCAGAAAATGAACAGAGAACTTGCACTGCGTGATGCTTTAAGAGAAGCCATTTTAGAAGAAATGAGGCTGGATGAAAATGTATTTCTTATGGGTGAGGAAGTTGCAGAATACGATGGCGCTTATAAGGTGAGTAAAGGATTATTAGACGAATTTGGAGCTAAAAGAGTTATTGATACGCCTATTGCTGAACTTGGATTCGCGGGTATTGGCGTTGGCGCGGCTATGAATGGTTTGAGACCAATTATTGAATTCATGACCTGGAATTTTGCCATTTTAGCTTTTGACCAGATTGTAAATAATGCAGCTAAGACGCTTTCACAATCTGCCGGACAGTTTAGCTGTCCCATCGTTTTTAGAGGTCCGTCGGGTGCCGCCGGTCAGTTAGCTCAACAACATTCCCAGACCTTCGAAAGCTGGATGGCGAATGTACCAGGACTCAAAGTTATTTCATGTGTTGACCCAGCAGATGCAAAAGGACTCTTAAAATCAGCCATCAGAGATAACGATCCTGTATGTTTTATGGAGTCTGAATTGTTATACGGATTTAAAGGCCCCGTACCTGAAGGTGATTATACTGTTCCAATTGGTGTTGCCGCAGTTCGTCGAGAAGGTACTGATGTGACACTGGTTTCATACAATAAAATGATTCTGGTTGCTCTGGAAGCAGCTGAAGAACTTGCAAAAGAGGGTATTTCAGCTGAAGTTATTGACTTGAGGACTATTCGTCCTTTAGATTATCATACCCTGGTCCAATCATTGAAGAAAACGAACAGAATGGTTGTAATTGATGAGTCATGGCCATTTGCTGGTGTTTCTTCGGAAGTAACCTATCAAATGCAGCGATATGCTTTTGATTATCTTGATGCACCTGTTGTCAGAATAAATGCGGCAGATACTTCTCTTCCCTATGCAGCACCTCTGGTTGATGCTTATATGCCAAATGCTGATAAGGTTATTAAAGCAGTAAAAGAGGTCATGTACGTAAAATAATTACCATAAAAACTTCAATTTTTTTTAAAAAAGGTGTATTTTAATCCTTCATTGGTTAAAATACGCCTTTTATGTTATCTAAATCACTGTTTTTTCTGGTAAGTTTTTGTGTCCTGGCTTCATCCGTAAATATTGACGCTCAAAACGCAATACCACTCAATAACTCATTCTCTTTCAGATCTCTTGGTCCAAGCAGAGGAGGCCGGGTAACTACCGTAACAGGTCATCCTGATTTACCAGGTACTTTCTTTTTTGGATCTACTGGCGGCGGTGTGTGGAAATCGGTCGATTTTGGTCAAAACTGGTTTCCGGTGTCAGATAAATATTTTAAAAGTCCATCTGTTGGAGCTATACGTATGGCTCCTTCCAATACGGAAATCGTTTATGCAGGTACAGGATCAGATGGCATTAGAAGTAATGTTATTGCAGGAAAGGGTGTTTATAAATCTGTTGACCAGGGTGCAACATGGACTTTTACAGGTCTTGAAAAAACGGCTCACATTGGTGCCTTGGAAATAAATCCTTCTAATGCTGAAATAGTTTATGTGGCAGCAATTGGAAACGCATTCGCTCCAAATGAAGAAAGAGGAATTTATAAAACGGAAGATGGAGGAAAGCACTGGAAAAAAATATTATACCTGAATGATTCTATTGGTTTTAGTGACCTTGAATTACATCCCTCAAATTCAAATATAATATACGCTGGTTCCTGGCGTGTTGACAGAAAACCTTGGACAATAATTTCCGGATCCAAAGATGGTGGTATTTATAGGTCTATTGATGCAGGTAATACCTGGATAAAACTGGATGTTGGTTTACCAGATGGTTTCATTGGTAAAATAGACCTGGCTACTTCTCCCGCTTCACCAGATAGGGTATATGCCCTAATTGAAGCTGATAATGGTATGGGGGGCGTTTATTTATCAGAAAATAAAGGAGATAAATGGATGAAAATCAGTTCTTTTTCTCCTCTTTTAGACAGGCCATTCTATTACTGTAATATAGATGTCCATCCAGTAAATCCCGATTGGTTGTTGGTTAATGCTACTTCATTCTGGTCTTCGAAAGATTTAGGGAAAACCTGGACTTCATTGAATACGCCACATGGTGATAATCATGATATCTGGATAAATCCAAAACAACCTGATATCTGGATTCAATCAAATGATGGTGGAGCCAATGTAACCAGGAATGCTGGTCAAACATGGTCTCCCCAAGATAATCAATCTACAGCTGAACTTTATCAGGTTGATATAGATGACCAGTTTCCATATTGGTTGTATGCTGGTCAGCAAGATAATACGACTATTGCATTGCCTGTATTGCCTCCTTATAATGCGTTAAACAGAACAGACAATTTTTGGATTGAAGTGGGTGGTTGTGAAACCGGACCAGCTGTTCCAGTTCCTGGAAATCCTGATTTGGTCTATGCCAATTGTAAAGGTAGATTTGGTGTTTTTAACAAAAAGACAGGGCAGGAAATGCAGTATTATATTGGTGCTTCTAATATATATGGCCATGAGCCTGATAAACTTACCTATAGATTTCAAAGGGTTACGCCCATAGAGGTTTCACCTTTTGATCCTAATACAGTTTATTACGGATCTCAGTATTTACACAAAACAATAGATGGTGGAAAATCCTGGGCCCGTATTTCACCCGATTTAACAGCCAGGACTCCGGAAACACAGGTTATTTCCGGAGGACCCATTACCAGAGACGTAACTGGAGAAGAATATTATAGTACCCTCTATGATATTGCTGTATCCCCCTTGGAAAAAGGATTAATTTATACCGGATCAAATGATGGGCCAATCTATTTGACAAGAGATGAAGGTAAAACATGGAAAAATATTACCCCGGCTTCCCTGGCTCCTGGTGGAAGAATCGATTGTATAGAGCCGTCAGTTCATCAAAAAGGTAAAGCTTATTTTACCGTACTCAGATATCAACTTGGTGATTGGAAGCCATATATCTATAAAACAAATGATTACGGAAATACATGGAAATTATTGACGAATGGCGAAAATGGCATTCCACTGGATTATCCGGTTAGAGTAGTAAGGGAGGATCCTGAAATTCCGGGTATTTTATATGCTGGTACAGAATACGGTCTCTTCCTCTCCTTGAATGATGGCGTATCCTGGTTCCCTTTCCAGTTAAACCTACCTGTAACGCCTGTTTCAGATGTAAAAATTAAACAAAATGATCTGGTCTTATCTACTATGGGACGAGGATTTTATGTTTTTGATCATCTTCAATCAATTAGATCATGGAAAAAAATGGAAAATGTTACTGAATTTACATTTTTAAAGCCCGATTCACAATATAGAATGCGTTATCAGCCAAGTTCGCCGGGTGAACTGACGAAATATCCTTCACCTTCCGTATTTTTTGAATATTATTTGCCTAACCAGAAAGATACCATTTTAACGCTTAAAATAACAGATGAAAAAGGAAGATTAGTGAGAGCCTTTTCAAGCGCAGATGAAAAAATACCTGAAGATAATTCAGCTTCTAAAGTGGATATGGCTACAGGTTTTCAAACTAAGGGATTTAAAGCTGATTTAAAAATAGAAAAAGGAATGCATCGCTTTTCATGGGATATGAGATATACCGGACTTGGTGCAAATGGAAAAAATGGAATCCTGGCTGCCCCCGGAAATTACCTGATTGAATTTACGTATGGCCAAAAAACCTATGCCCAGTATTTTCAATTGTTAATAGATCCAAGATTACCGGAGAATAAAATTTCTGATGAGGTCTTGAAACAACAGGTAGAATTAATTCTACAAATCAGAGACTTGGAATGGCAGGCAAAAGAATTAGCATCCCGGATAAAAAAATCTCTTGCCTCTTTAGATAAAGACTCAAAGGCTTATGTTTTTTGCATGGAACTTGAGAGGAATTTAATTACCTCCCGGTCAGTGGCATATAGTCAACCTATGTTAATTGATCAAATTTCATATTTAAGGGAAATGTTGAATACTGCAGATCAGATTCCAGGTAAAGATGCTTATGACAGATATAAATCATTAAAGTCAGAAGTTGAAATTCTGGTTGCTAAATGGGGTGCCAAATCAAATATCCCCGGTTTCACCGATTAGAATAAATGGTGCCCAATAGTAAGGCATTTTATTTATCATGCTCATTTTGGTTAATTGAAGGGCTTTATTTTTGGGGTATCCTTTGGAAAGATAATGATAGAAAATATCCATGAACTGTGCAGTACTCTTGTCATCTACCTGCCATAGACTGGTAACAACAGATGTTGCGCCGGCATTTAAAAACGCCTGTGCTATACTATTCATTCCCTGTGAAGGGGTATAATGACCAATGGAAGACTGGCAGGCGGATAAAACGACTAAATTTGCCCTGATGTTTAAATTACTTATTTCGCTGGCATAAAGTATAGATGGTTCCTTTTTATCGCTTTTTTCGCTAAAAATAAGTGCGCCACCTTCATCTGAATTTAAATTGGGATCACCATGCGTGGCAATATGTATCCATCGGTAAAGAGGTGCTTCTTTTTTGAAACGATTTGCACTCGCCTCATTTTTTGTAAATTTACTGGTGGGTAAATATTCACTTATTTTTTCAATTTCAGATTCACTATACTTTAAATTTGCATATCCTCTGGTATCTTTTTGAAAATCAGGAGAAAAGGCCAAGACTTTTTGTTTAAGGCTTCCACTGGGTTTGTCTATTTTCTCATGAGTCATAAAATGGTACGAAATGGCGTATTTTTCAATGAGCCTTTTATCATTATTTTTTGGATTGACAAGAATTTCAAAGGGCAATACAGAAAGTATATGATCTGGAGAAAATACGATACGCTCCGTTTCAGAAGGAATTTCAGGTATAATGAGTATGCTTAATTTTTGTACCAGGTTTTGATATATATCTTTATAATTTACTTTAGATTTTTCTCCTGCCTGTGGCATTTCTCTTATTGCATTTCTTATTGAAAGGATAGCCTTTTCCATAGAAATATCTACGTCCTTTATTAGGACATCTTTTTTACCATTGTATTCAGTCCATATATATATTTTATCCCGCGTAACGCTATATCTTATAAAAAGGGAATGGCGCATCATTCGCGGGAATTTATTTTTTTTATATGGATAATAAAATGAATGTAAAAGCGCTGTTTTATCGTTTGATAAGGATTGGAAAAAACATGCTAAAATGGATGATTTAAATTCATTTGAGATTCTGTCTCTTTTTAAAATTGGCACGGCTGACTGGAGCGAGTCAATCCACAAATAGATATTATTCGCCATTTTTGAAGCCATTAAATGTTTATTTTCCTTCAAAAGAATTTGGATTTCTATTAACTCATAGTGTAATCTGTTTTGGAAATAATGAATATCATTTTTAACAGGTAAAAGATGTATTAATTCAATAGCCTGATTTTTTATGTATCTGGATGCTTTGATTTCATTTAGTTTTTCATAAAAGGCCGCTATTTGTAATTTTACTTCTATTTGCTTTAAAGGAGTTTCAAAACTTATCCGGGATTCAATCTTAATTATTTTAGTTAATCCTATTTTAGCTTCTTTATATTTTTTCTGATTAATGGAGATTGACGTTTTAAGTAAAAGGTACCCTAATTGATGTATTTCTTCTTCTATATTTCCCATTTTATTTAAATAAAACAACCCTTTGGCTGTATCCCTGAATGGAGACATCAAATATAAATGGGCGAGCGTTAAATACCTGTTCCCATTTTCGATGGAAGGGGTTCCTAAAATAGAGTCATGAAGAAACTGGGATTGTTCATAATGTTTTAATGCAGATTCGACGTCAAACTTTTTTAAATGATAAAGACCGAAATTATCCTCTAAATTTGATATAGCTAACTGGTTGACAGGATTATTCTTTAGATAGTATTTTTTCGCCAGCACCAAATGTTTGTAAGCCAGTTCGAGTTTATTCTGCTTCAGATAAGATGTTGAAAAATTTGTTTGAACCTCTCCTAATTCATTGTTCGAAGTATTTTCGATGCCATTTCTAATGTCCAGGGCCTTCTTATAATAGGATATTGCTATCGATTCCTGATTCAGATTACTATAAGCATTACCCAGGTTATTTGCTAACTGGGCTTTTCTTAACGAATGAAAATTAAATAGGGGATATGCCAGATTGTAAAAGTAAACAGCCTTTTTAAATTGTTTTAAAGACATGTAATTATTTGCTTTGGCCAAATAAATATTTCCAGCATTTTCTTCTTTACAGTCAATGGTCAGATTATTTAATAAGGATAAGGAAGTGTTAAAATCATTTAACAAATAATAATTATTGCTTAAGTTTAACGTGTATTTGGCATATTCTTTACAATATTTATAATTATTCTTTACTAAAGTAATGGCTTTCGAAAAATAAATTTCCGCAACTTTAAAAGAGGAAAATTTTTGAAATAACAGACCAAGATTATTGATAGATTTTGATAATTCAGGATGATTATCTCCGAAAAAATGTAATTTATCCTGGTAAGCTAACTGATGATAAAATAAAGCACTATCCGGTTGATTGTTGTCCTCAAAATAAAATCCAAGTAAGGTATTTGGTAAACCAACCATAGTTGAATCAACATCCTGTGGTAGCGCAGGGAAATATTTTTTTAACCTTGACAAATAAAAATAGGCGGAATCAGGTTGGTTATTATCAAAATATTTTTCGACCATACGCACATAACTGTTATAATGCTGAGGTAATTCCTTTTTGTCCGGTCTTTCTTTTTTACAATGGAAAGAATAACATATTAAATACAAAAGTAAAAGTAGGTTTATCCAACTTTTTTTTACAGAAAAACAAAAATATCTGTTCATATTTACCTTATCAACCTTATTTATTGGCGGAGTTTATTCATTTAAAATAGTATAAATGTATCAAAAAAAGATTTATGGAATTATTATATTTTTGTGAGGTGAAACGGAACATAATATTGTCTTAAAACATATTAACTATGAATAGTAGTTTAGAAACAATGGATTTAGCTGCAGCGATACGTTCAGGAGGTCCAAAAAGAGAGCAAGCATTGTCAAACCTGTATAATGTTACAGGATTGTTTTTAAAGATTAAGCAGATGGTTACCAATCATGGCGGAAATGAGGAAGATGCCAGAGATGTGTTTCACGAAGGAATTATTACATTGGATCGAAAAATCCGACAAAATGAATATGAAGACCGGGGAACCATAGAAAGTTATCTTTTTGGTGTTTGCCGTTTTATTTGGTCTAATCAGCAAAGGAAAAATAAACGGGTTGAATTAAAGGAAGATTTCACCCCTTTTGATCGTTCCAGTGGAGAAAACCCGCTGGATACAATGCTTAATAATGAAGGACAACATCTGGTTGCTACCTTATTTGGTCAGTTGGGTGAAAATTGCAGTAAAATTTTAACCTTATGGAAACTTTCTTACTCTATGAATGAAATAGCAGAGGAAATGGGACTTCCATCAGGTGATAATGCCCGAAAACATAAATTTCGTTGTTATCAAAAATTACTTGGACTTATTGATAATTCGCCGGAATTGGCAATCAACTTAAAAAATGTAGGACAATGAATACTTCCGAGTACACTGAAAAACTAATGGCACTGGCCAATAAGGAATTATTTGGTGACGAAAAAATGCAACTTGAAAAGGAAATTCAGGAAAATCCAGTACTGGCTGAAGAATATAAAAAACATTTACTAGCCCAGGATCTGTTGGAGGATTTTATAGCTCAGGATTTGAAACAAAAGTTTAATGCATTTCCTTTGCCACAAGAAAAATCTGAATCTGGAACTGCAACACTTAGAAAGCTGAATCCATCCAGGCAAAAATGGGCAATTGCAGCGTCCGTCGCCTTAATTTTAGGCGTCTCAAGTTATTTATTTATCGGGAATGAGTATTCTTATTCCCAACTGGCTGATAATTATAATTTGCAAATGCAGGAGGTTCGTGGAACGATTCCTGAATCAGATGATATCATAGGAAAAGCTGCTTATTATATTTCAAATGATGAAAATGAGATGGCAATATCCTTATTATCTGCTATATCTTCTGATGATGATCGTTACTTTACAGCACAACTATTACTTGGAAACGCCTATTACCAAGCGAAAAATTATACAGCTGCTGCCAATGCTTTTAATCAAAGCTCGAAGACTTCTGATGAAGAGGTTAAATATCAGGGACAATATGGCTTCTTACTTTGTAAATTAAAATTAAACACCTGGACAGAAGAAAATCGAATGATGTTGAAATCGTTATCTTTGAATGAACAATTTATGTATAAGGAAGAAGCAGGAGCCTTATTAAAAAAGCTGGAGATCGCATCCTATTTTAATTAATTCTATAAAATTATTCGTTATGAAAACACATATTTCAAACTACTTACCCATTCTTTTTTGTTTAATATGTATTCCTTTGGTTGGATTTAGTCAAAAAAGAGAAAAAATGGATGGTGCATTGAGAGCTTTCATTGAAACGCCATTTATGCAGAAGTTTAAAGATTTACGTCTGGAATCAGAAAATCTGGTTCTTACTTTCAAGGAGAATAAACAAAATTATTCCGCTGCCGAAATAAACAGAGTTAAAACAGCCTATCAAAAAACAGTAGATAAATTTAATGCCCAGTTACTGGATATTAAAGCAGATTTCATGAATGAAAGGAAACTGCAATATATTCAGGATTTTCCTGAGGATTATACCAGTGGATTAACTTCAGATATAAATGACTTGACCTCCTTCTATCAAAGCAATTTGCAATTGACCATACAGGATGTTACGGATGCTACCGTAGATGGAAATTCACTGCTATCTCTGGTTGCAGAACTTGCCAAATTAGTCCCTGGCATGGTAACAAGTATTTCAGAATTAAAGTCCTCCGTTAAAAAATTTGAAGATACTTATCTGGAAGAAAAGTTAATTACCCCTTATAAGTTTAAAACCTGGGAAGAAATCAATTATTAAACAAATAATTAAAATCAAATCATGAGAAAGGTTTTTAATTTTATCATATTCTTTTTATGCATTGTAAATCAATCATTTATTTTTGCACAAGGAGCAGCTACCACTAACAAACAACTGGATCCCGCTTTAAGGAAATTTGTACAATCTGAAATAATGATAAAATTTAAAGATTTGAAGAGAGAAGCGGAAAATAGTGTCTCCTCTTTTAAATCAGAAATGAATAATTATAAGCCTGATCAGATTCAAAAAGTTAAAACTGGCTACGAAAAGACAGCTGACAGATTTAATCAGGAGCTGGAAAATATGAAATTGGATTTTGTCAATAAGAAAAAACTAAAATATATCATTGAATTTCCAAAAGATTACGCGCGTTCTCTTGAATTAAATTTCAGGGAATTAGCTCAATACTATGCTGAAAACTTTCAACAGCCACTACAAGATGTCAGGCAATCAAAAGAAGATGGCGGCATTGTTATCGCCCTTTTCATGGAATTATTTAAGTTAGTTCCGGAAGTGATAAATCATTTTAATGAAATGAAAGAGATGGCTGCCCGATATGATGATGCTTATCTTGAAAAATGGTTGGTTACACCATTTAAATTTTTAACATGGACTGAAATTCAGGCTGAATCCGGGTATATTAATATGAATAATACTGGTAATTTTTACAATAATAGCTTAAATACAAACCCATATCCGGCGATAACGGATCCGAATACAACCTATCCGAATACAACTTATCCGCCGGTAGCTAATCAGCCATTAAATTCTGGTACGGATACCACTAAAACAAATGCACAGAACTGGTGGGAAACGAATACTACATTGCCTGTTCCAACTAATGTAGATGGTTCAGCACCCGTAAAAAACACGAAATCTACACCTGTTAAATCAAAAGCGCCTGATCCGTTTGCACCCGCTCCTGTTCCAAAAGATACAATAAAAATTAAAACTTCTTCAGTTAAGGTAAATGGATAAGAATATGTTGAGGTTTACTATTATGCTAACCCTGGCCCTAGGCTTTGCCGCATATATTCATGCACAGGAATATCCTACAGGTCTTGAATTTGAAGATGACCGGTATCTTAAACAACCTTTGGTATCGATGCAGAATGGAGGGAAATCTATACCATCTGCCGTTGATTTATCGGTATATGCTCCTTTTCCAAGACATCAGGGAACTATTTTTAGTTGTGTTGGCTGGTCTGTTGGCTATGGTGCCTTTACTATGGAAAGGGCAATTTTGAATGGATGGACTGATCGCGTAAAGATAACAGGTGAATCCTCTTCTGCTTTGTTTCTTTATAATCAAATTAAAATTGGCAATTGTTCCAGAGGCGCCAGAATATCAGATGCGCTGATTTATTTGCAGGAAAAGGGGGATTGTCTGGCTAAGTATTACGATAAAAATCTGGATGATTGTGAACAACCTGCAACAGCAGCACTAATTAAAAATGCGAGCAATTTTAAAATTACAGATTATGCTGCTCTTTTTGATGGCGAACTTGATCAAAATGATAAAATAAATAGAATAAAAAGAGCGCTAGCTCAAAATAAACCAGTTATAATCGGTCTTAGAATAAAGAATAATTTTTATAAGCTTGAAGATGCAGCTTTCTGGCACCCTGATTTAGGGGATACAACTTACGCCGGTGGACATGCTATGGTCGTTGTAGGTTACGATGATAATTTGTCTTCTTTTCGAATTTTTAATAGCTGGGGTCAAAAATGGGGAAAAAATGGAATGATTTGGGTAAAATATAATGAATTTGCAAAATATTGCAAGTATGCATATATCATTTATGTAGGTCAAAATAAACCTATTCAAAATGTTGAAAATCAGACAATTAAATCTTCACCAGTAGTAGCATCTACCAATGAGACCTTACTACAAACCGATTTAAAAGCGTTACCTTTAAGAGACATAGCTGGAAAATTTAATTTTTTGCGTTTTACCGGACAGTTTAATGCCTTTAGTGAACCTGTTTTTGAAGAAGCAAAAGTGATGGGTGAAAAAAACAGCTACACCCTGACTAATAGACTATGGCAGGTTGGTGATAAGTTTCAGTTACAGGTTGTTCCATCTTTTTCAAATGGCTATATTTATGTGTTGAGCGTGGATCCAATGAATAAAAAAGAAGTGCATTGGCCAAAAAATGAAATATTTAATGAGAAATTTTTAGGAGAGCATCAATCCGGATTATCTCCTTTTTCGGAGGGTGTTATTCACATCCCTTCTTCTGAAAGTGTCTTAAAATTAGCACATACCGGAATAGAACATTTGATTATTTTATTCTCCGAAAAAAAAATAAACCCGCCATTTATGAAGTATTTAGTAGAGAATCTGACTTTTGATAATCCTGATAATTTGTATCAATCTCTGACCGAAATATTGGGTGAACATCAGATTCCTGCTTCAGAGGTTCATTTTGATAAAGAATGGATGCAATTTAAAGCGATAACCAGAAATCCCGGAGCAATTATTCCGCTGATATTGAAAATATCAGTAAATTAGAGGATGCTTTCCCAAAACTTTGTTTGTCATGAAAAATAATTTTCTTTTCACTTTCTGCCTTTTTTTGAATTGTTTGCATGCTCAGCCATCTCTCATAAACTGGGAAATAAAAGAAGGTATAAAAGGAGAGGATTATTTCACAAAAACCATTCAACTTTCCAATGGTAATCTGGCTGCAATTGGTAATTTTCCCTCTCCAGATGGCCTGAAAAAATATGGGTTCCTTTCTAAAATTGATTTTAGCACTGGTAAAATTTTAAAAAAAATTAGTTTTGGAAACCAAAATGAAATTTTCATTCATGATATCATAGAACTACCTGAAGGAAATTTGTTAATGGTAGGTTATTCAAGTTTCAACAAAACCAATTATCCCTGGCTGATAAAATTAGATGCATCAGGTAATAAATTACTGGAGAAAGTATTGCCTTTGCCTGAAGGTTCTATTTTAACATCTATACATTCTGACCTTGAAAATGGGTTTTACCTGACTGCTAAAATTAATAACGGGGATATTTTTTTTATTCGTCTCAGTAATGAGATTGATATTATTTGGAAAAAATTGGCATTATCAGGATCCAACGGGGAATTAAGTAAGGTTTCAATCGGTCCGAATGGTTCTGTTTACCTGGGTGGTAATTCAAAAAAAGGAGAAGGACAAAATCTGGGAGATGTCTGGATTTCTTCTCTTGATAAAAATGGTAATGAATTATGGCGCAAATCTTTTGGTGGTAAATTATGGGAAGAATTGAATGATTTGACAACCCTTCCTGATGGATCAATTCTTTTTTGCGGGGAAACCAATTCTTTAGGGAATGGAAAACAAGATTTTTGGCTTGTTAAATTAAATAACAATGGTTTTTTACAATGGGAAAGAACTTATGGCGGCAGAGAAGCTGATATAGCAACATCCATTTTACCCCTTTTTAATGGCAATATATGGTTGGCCGGTTCAAGTCTTTCTTTAATTAATAAAAAGGGAGCTACTAAATTTGCAGCAAGGATTATTGAAATTGATGCCAGTGGCAACTTACAATGGGAGGCAGATTATGGCGGTGATAATAACGAGGATATCAATTATTTATGCCAGATTCATGACGGAAGTGTTCTTTTTTCAGGCTGGACAGAATCAAACACACAAAATATAAAAGATGCATGGATGGTGAGGTTTCCTGCTCCTGAAATGAACAGATTACTTGCAAAGGGTAATTTACGATTAAAGGAATCTAAAATCTGGTTAAATACCCCTGATGGACTATTAAAACCTGGTGTTCAATCGTATATTTCTTTTCAACTAAATAACCAGGAAGCTAATCTAATTGAAAATATACGAATAGATGTACATCATATTGATGGTCAAAAAGGTATTTATATTAATCCGTCTGTTTATATCCAACCCTTACAGCCAAATGTGAATAAGCAAATTAATATACCGGTTACTTCGGGGGAAAATATAGAAACAAAAGATAATTTACTCGAAATTAAAGTTTATTCTGGTTCAGATTTGATAAAAACAGTCACAGGAACCATAAAATCACTGAATCCTAAAGCGGCAACCCTTCGATTTGTTCAGACAAAAACAGAAAAAGAAGGAGTTGATGAATTTAGTCCACAAACGCTAACAGTTGAAGTTCAAAACGATGGTGATTTGCCTGCCACTGAGGTACAGATAAGCTTTATGCTGCCTAAGGGAATCCTGGCTTTAAGCGCTTCAGAGGTAAAACTTGGCATTATAAATTCAAAGTCTTTAAAGAAAGCAACTTTTAGATTCCAGAAAACAGTGCAATTTGAAGGTAATGAAGTTACTATTCAGATCAATGCTCTTGATAATCAACTTACCAGCATATCTAAAACAGTCTCTACCCGTTTTGATGTCATTACAACCAGTCAATCATCTAATATAATTGTTTTTAATAATCCTAAAGCCTCTCAAAAAAGAACAGATTGGAGTAACCCGACATTTAAACTCGAAGCAATGTTTGGCACTACCAGCAATAATCTGAAACTTGGTGATGCTGTCGTTAAAATTAATGGAGTTATTCCCGAACGTTCTAAAATGGATGAGGAAAAACTAACTCCTCCTGCAGCCATAACGCAGGGAAATGCTATGAATTTTTATGATTATGAAAATGTTATCTCCTTGTTAGAAGGGGAAAACAGGGTTTTAATTGAATTAGTAACGCCAAATGGTGTTATTCAGTCCAATGAAATGATTATTAATTATAAACCTAAACAACCTAATCTGCATGTACTAAGTATTGGTATTCCACACAGAGATTTGAAATACACTTCCATTGATGCTGAAAATTTTGCTAATGTCTTTCAAAATCAAACGGGCATGGATAAGGTTTTTAACAAGATTTATGTCGAAAAAAAGAATACCAGGGAAAATACCAGGAATCTGGATATTAGGGCTGCTATGGAAGATCTTAGACGCAGATATAATACAGATTTAATTGGCGGAAAAATTAACAGGGAAGATGTTTTGATTCTTTTTATTTCTTCTCATGGTAAAACCGATGATAATAATGATTTTAAAATATTAGCATCGGACTACGATACCTATGGTGATGTTTCAAATATTGATTATAAAAGGGATATTCTGGATATCCTAAATCAGATTGACTGTAAAAAATTTGTATTTATTGATGCCTGTCATAGTGGTTCCGCCCAGGGAGCAAGATTAGTTAACCAGGCTCGATTTGCTTTAGAGGAAATAAACGCTGCATATCCGGGCCTTAATGTGTTAACCAGCAGTCAGGTTGACGAATTGTCATACGAAGACGATTCATGGGGAAATGGTGCCTTTACAGAGGCTATTCTGGAAGCCTTTTCAGGTAAAATTTCCGCCAACGGGCTTAATCCCGATCCTGATGGAGATAAAATTATCCGATTTGGAGAGTTATATGATTTCCTTCAAAAAAGAGTTCCCACCATGGTAATGGAAAAAAAGAAAAGCAAGCAAATGCCCGCTAAAATGTCTAAAGGATTAGGTGATAATATTCCGCTATTTATACTTTATTAACCAGCATTTATGTGTGATTATCGCATCATACTTACGTTTATTTTCCTTTTGTACCATTGTTTTGCAATTGGCCAGTCGCCCTGTTTTACCGTAACATCCTCAACAACTCCCAGCTGTCCGGGAGAAAAGACTGGTCGAATTTCATTAACTATTTCAGGTGGATCAGGTTCTTTTCTGATTTATTTTAATGGTAGTACTTCAGCTACTACTCAAACAGTATATGCCAATTATCCTGCCGGAATTTACTCTTTTCGGGTGTCAGATACAAAAAATGCAAATTGTGACAAATCTTTCACTGCAACGATTACAAATTATTCAGTTCCAAGGGTTACAATAAGTGGTAATAGTACATTTTGCTCCGGTCAGACTATTTCTCTTACTGCCAATCTGGATAAAGTTTATCAGAACCCGTACACCTATTTATGGAGTAATGGCAAAACTGGTTCAACTATTAATTTTGTCCCCACTTCAGGAGGTACCTTTAATGTTACGGTAACTGATGCAGTAGGTTGTTCTGTAAATGCCGCTACATCAGTTTCACAGGTTGCTGGTCCAAGTGTTAGTTTTTCAGGAAGTTATACCAACTGTCCAGGGAAAGATGTAACCCTGGTTCCTACCATTTCGGGAGGAACTGCTCCTTATACCTATAGCTGGGATGGTGTTATTTCTGCCACTTCTTCAAAAACGGTAAGTCCTACAACTGCTCAAACTTATTGTCTTACTGTTAAAGACGCCAATAATTGTTCCGGACAGGCTTGTGTAGTTGTCAATCAAAGGTCACTCAATGTCACGCTGCCAACTGGTGTCTCCATTTGTCAAGGGGAGATTTATACCTTAAAACCCACAGTAGGAAATTTTTCCGGTGTTTTAAGTTATCAATGGAGTAATGGTTCTAAAAGTGAATCCATTTCATTTCCGGTAAATTCAACGCAAACTTATTCCGTTACTGTGACCGACGGAA
>Ga0172376_10000806_pt1 | contig 40574 bp, 30 predicted proteins | sample Lak35m_FD_121114 | JGI IMG/M metagenome (GOLD analysis project Ga0172376, IMG submission 121114) | Freshwater microbial communities from Kabuno Bay, South-Kivu, Congo - kab_092012_35m | ecosystem: Environmental > Aquatic > Freshwater > Lake | place: Democratic Republic of the Congo: South-Kivu...
CAACCGGATGCAAAGCCGCCATCGGCGGGGGCACTCGCCCCACCGCCCCCGCCAGTCCGCAGCGGCTGAGCAAGCACACGGGACTCACCCCGAACGAAAAACGGGCCTGCTACAACTCGGTAGCAGGCCCGTTTCGCTAAACGGTTTCGATGGCGTCAGCGCACCGCTTCGAACAACCCGGCCGCGCCCATGCCGCCGCCCACGCACATGGTCACCACGCCGTAACGCAGATTGCGGCGCTGCAGTTCGCGCACGATATGACCGGCAGTGCGCGAGCCGGTCATGCCGAACGGGTGGCCGATGGAGATCGAGCCGCCGTTGACGTTGTACTTCTCGTTATCGATACCCAGGGTGTCGCGGCAGTACAGGCACTGCGAGGCGAAGGCCTCGTTGAGCTCCCACAGGTCGATATCGGCGATCTGCAGCCCTTTTGCCTCGAGCAGGCGCGGTACGGCGTAGACGGGACCGATGCCCATCTCTTCCGGCTCACAACCGGCCACGGTGAAGCCACGGAAGAACGCACGCGGCTTGAGGCCGAGTTCAATGGCCTTGTCCAGGCTCATCACCAGCGTCATCGAGGCGCCGTCGGACAGCTGCGACGCGTTGCCGGCGGTCACCGAACCGTCCTCGGCGAAAGCCGGCTTGAGTCCGGCGAGGCTTTCCAGGGTAGTGTCCGGACGGTTGCAGTCGTCACGGTCGACCACACCCTGATGCAGGGTGCGCTCGCCGGTGTTCTTGTCCTCGGTGAAATACTGCACGTTCATCGGCACGATTTCGTCGCTGAACAGCCCTTCGGCCTGGGCACGCGCGGTGCGCTGCTGGCTCTGCAGTGAGTAGAGGTCCTGCTGCTCGCGGGTGACGTTGTAGCGCCGCGCCACGAGCTCGGCGGTCTGGCCCATGGTGTGGTAGATGCCTGGCACGCGTTCCTGGATGATCGGGTTGAACAGGTGATCGGTGTTGCGGCTCTTGAGCGTCAGGGTGATGGACTCCACCCCGCCGGCGACGATGACGTCACTGCAGCCTGAGGCGATCTGGTTGGCCGCGACGGCGATGGCCTGCAGGCCGGACGAACAGTAGCGGTTCAGCGTCATGCCGGAACAGGCGATGCCCAGGCGCGACAACACAGCGACGTTGCGGCCGATGTTGTAGCCCTGCGCGCCCTCGTTGGAACCGGCCCCGACGATGCAATCCTCGACCAGCGCCGGATCGAGATCGTTGCGCGACAGCAGCGCATCGACGCAATGCGCTGCCATGTCGTCGGGACGGGTCATGTTGAACTTGCCGCGGAAGGACTTGGCCAGGCCGGTCCGCACGCTATCGACGATCACTACTTCACGCATGACATACCTCGGAAACTAGGCGCGGTCGCGGGAATGTTATGGCGGCGCAGCGCGCACGGATTGTTCCACGACCGCAGGGTGGACGGTGATCCGAGCATAGTTCCGCCCTCGCCAGCGTGGCGATGACCATTCAGCAAGCATATGCACGGCCATTGCCTCACGGGTCAGGCACGCCCGGGGCAGGCTTTTGAGCAGTCTTGCAGGTGGTTGCAGCGTCTAGCTGGCGCCTCGCTGCAGTTACAAGGCCGCTCCCTCAGGCACTTGGCGAGCCGATCCTGGTTAACGCCCCTTCTCGATCGCGGCCTCCAGCGCCTCGTTCAGCGTCCGCAACACCTTCACCCTGGCGAAACGCTTGTCGTTGGCCTCCACCAGCGTCCAGGGCGCGATCTCCGTACTGGTGCGGTCGACCATATCAGCCACCGCGTGGCCATAATCGTCCCAGCGCTCGCGGTTGCGCCAATCCTCGTCGGTGATCTTGAAGCGCTTGAAGGCGGTATCCTCGCGCTCCTTGAAGCGCTTGAGCTGGGTCTTCTTGTCGATGCTCAGCCAGAACTTCACCAGCACGATGTCCGCATCGACGAGCTGCTCCTCGAAGTCGTTGATCTCCGAATAGGCCCGCAGCCACTCCTCCGGCGTGCAGAAACCTTCTACCCGCTCAACCAGCACGCGCCCGTACCAGGAGCGGTCGAAGATGGTGAACTTGCCGCGTTCCGGCACATTGCGCCAGAAGCGCCAGAGCCAGGGTTGCGCCCGCTCTTCGTCGGTCGGAGCGGCGATCTGCACCGTGCGATACATTCGCGGGTCCAGCGCGCCCGTGACCCGCCGGATCGCGCTGCCCTTGCCTGCCGCATCATGCCCTTCGAACAAGGCCAGCACGCCGCGCTTGCGCAGCCTGCGGTCGCGCAGCAGCCGTGATAGCCGCGCCTGCTCCTCGGCCAGTTGCTGCTGGTAGCTGTCCTTGTCGAGCTTCTGGCTCAGGTCCAGGCTGTCCAGCAGGCTCAGGTGATCGAGGTCCACCTGCAGCGGCGCCGAATGGGGCTGGGCCACGCTCTGTCCGGGCTGTTCCGCGGCCGCCAGCGCAGCCTGCAGACCTTCCAGCAGGATGCGCCCTACGGTCAGGCTGCGATAACGCTCGTCGGCACCTTCGATCACATACCAGGGCGCGAAATCGCGGCTGCTCAGCCGCAGGATCTGCTCGCCGTAGCGCACGAATTTGTCGTAGGTCTTGGACTGCTGCCAGTCCAGCGGGCTGATGCGCCAGCTGTGCAGCGGGTCGTTCTTCAACGAGTCTAGGCGTGCATTCATCTGGTCTTTCGAGAGATGGAACCAGAACTTGAAGATCAGCATGCCTTCGTCGCAGAGCATGCGCTCCAGACGCTGCGCCCGGGCCGTGGCCAGCTTCAGCTCGGCACCCTTGATGCGGCCATGCACGCGATCCTCGAGCATCTTGCTGTACCAGTTGCCGAAGAAGATGCCGGTATGCCCCTTCGGCGGCAGCCGCCGCCAGAAGCGCCAGGCCGGGGGGTGCGACAGCTCTTCGTCGCTGGGCACATCGAAGCTGTCGACCCGAATCAGCCGGGGGTCCATCCACTCGTTGAGCAGCTTGATGGTCTCGCCCTTGCCCGCCCCTTCGATACCGTTGATCAGGATCAGAACCGGGAACTTCGCCTGGGCCTTGAGCCGGTACTGCGCCTGCAGGAGCGCCTCGCGCAGGTCCGGCACTGCGGCATCGTAGGTGGCCTTGTCGATGGCGTGACCAATTTCGGCTGATTCGAACATCGCGCTCTCCGCTCGGTTGATGCGCTCAACCCTAGCAGGCAGCCCGCGGGCATAGCGAGGACCATGGCCGATTAGATCGCGTGACATTGATCTGCGTCGGCGAGACAGCGAGACCTTGACCTGCTGCCAAGTCACCGCACGCCCCGCTGCCGGCCGGCTCCATGAGCCGCTGCAGCGCGCGTTCCGTTGAACGATCGCAGCGCACTTCAGGCAGAATACCGGCCATGATCGAGCGCCCGCCCTACCCGCACTGCTGCACGCCGCCCCAGGACCATTGGCCCTTGCCCGAGGCATTGCCCGGTGTTCGCCTATTGAGCACGCAGTTCGACTCCGCCTTGCTCGACCCCGAAGACTTCACCCGCTGGGGCATTGCCGCGCCGCGAGGCGTTGGCAAGCGACAGGCAGAGTTCCTGGCCGGCCGCCTATGTGCACGGGAAGCCTTACAGAGCCTGACCGGCACACCCTATGTGCCAACCGTGGGCGAGGACCGCGCCCCGCAATGGCCGCACGGCATCGTTGGCTCCATCACCCATGGCGCCGGTTGGGCAGGCGTCGTCGTAGCGCGGCAACGCGAGTGGCGCGGTCTGGGGCTGGATATCGAACGCATGCTGGTGTGCGAGCGTGCCGACCGCCTGGCGGGCGAGATTCTCACGCCCAGCGAACTGGAGGCGTTTGCATCGCTGGGCGACCACGAACGCGCCGAGTTGGTCACCCGCACCTTCTCGCTCAAGGAAAGCCTGTTCAAGGCCCTCTACCCGTTGGTCAAGCAACGCTTCTACTTTCAGGATGCCGAGGTGCTGGAGGCCACACCTGGGGGGCTCGCGCGCCTGCGCCTGCTTATCGACCTTTCGCAGACCTGGCGCAACGGCGCATTGGTCGAAGGCCAGTTCGCTTGTTTCGACGGCTACCTGCTGAGCCTGGTCAGTATCCCCACCGCGCCTTCGCCAGATTGAAACGACGGTGGCCGGCCAACGGTCGGCCGAGCCCGACAGACGTCGAAGCGCCCCGCCTGGCTGGTCCCTCATGCTGATTCGATAGGCTGGAACCGAACCCTCAGGCGCCAGACGAGTCAACCAGACACCCCAAATCACCGGCGCGCACGCCTATAATCGCGCCCTCAGAAACGACACAGGTGCACCATGGCCAATCCATACCACGATCACAACCTGGCGCTGCTGGCCCATCTGCGCGGCATCCTGCTTGCCATGGGCGAAGCCGAACAGGTCTCGGAAGAAAGCCACGCGCTGTTCCTCGAACGCTTCGACGAACTGATCATGAACCTGCAAAACGTGCCGGAAGAGCGTCACATGGGCCAGGACCTGATCTGCCAGGTCTTCCATCGCTACCCGCAGATCGCCCACCTCGTCCCGCGCGACCTGCTCTGGTTCTTCGGCGGCGACTGTCTGCACTTCATGCCGGACGAGGAAATCGCCGTATTCCAGCAACTCGAGGAGCGCCGCTACGAAGCCGAACAGAACGACGAGCCCTTCGACTGGAACCATGAGAAGCAGCTATTGAGCATGCCGGATGAGGGTGCGCGGCACTGACGATCCCGCCTCTGGCGATAGATCCGTAAAGACACTCAGTAAACCGATCCTCGGAGTGTCCCGGAGCAGTGATACCAAGCCCGCCTATCGTCTCTACGGCGGGCCTGTCACTCGAACAAAAGACCGCTGGGCCCTACGGAGCTATCAAGCTCCAGCGCGCGGATTGGCGCCAAGCATGAGCTACTCCGGCTCCACCCGCCGCTGCTGATAGATCCAGTCGACGATCTCACCCTCCGGCACATACCCGCTCACCACCTCACGAAGCAGCTGCCGAACCTGCGGGTAATCATCGTTTTCCACCGCCTTGAGCAGCTTGGCCAGCCTGTCCTTGAGCACATCCCAGTCGAGATGTTCTTCGTTGGCCCGCATGATCATCGGGTGCTCGGTGGCACTGACGTTGTCACCGATCAGCAGCTCCTCGTACAGCTTCTCGCCGGGGCGCAGGCCGGTGTACTCGATGGCGATATCCCCGTGTGGGCACTTCTCGGAACGCACGCTGAGGCCGGACAGGTGAATCAACTTTTCAGCGAGCTCGGCGATCTTCACCGGCTGGCCCATATCCAGCACAAACACATCGCCACCTTGCCCCATCGGGCCGGCCTGGATCACCAGCTGTGCCGCTTCCGGAATGGTCATGAAATAACGGGTGATCTTCGGATGCGTCACCGTCACCGGCCCGCCCGCGCGAATCTGCGCGTAGAAGCGCGGTATGACCGAGCCTGAGGAGCCAAGTACGTTGCCGAAACGCACCATGGTGAAGCGCGTCTTGTTGACGTGATGGACCCCGTCTCTGCCGCCGAATAGCACAGGTGCCGGCTCATGGCTCAACGCCTGCAACACCATTTCTGCCATACGCTTGGTGCCACCCATGACATTCGTTGGTCGAACAGCTTTATCGGTGGAAATAAGCACAAAATTGGAAACGCCGGCCTGCATCGCTGCCTGCGCGGTATTAACTGTACCGAACACGTTGTTCATCACGCCCTCTGCCACGTTGTGCTCCACCATCGGCACATGTTTGTAGGCAGCAGCGTGATACACCGTTTGTACGCCCCAGGTTCGCATCACATCCAGAAGCCGGTTTCTGTTACGGATCGAACCCAAAATGGGCACCAACCTCGTAGACAGTGCCTCTCGCGCGATACGCCGCTCCAGCTCGAGGTGAATGCTGTAAAGATTGAATTCGCTGTGTTCGAACAGCAGCAAGATCGCTGGCTGACTAGCAATTATCTGCCTGCACAGCTCTGAGCCGATCGACCCCCCCGCCCCGGTTACCATCACCACCTGGCTTTTGATGCAGCGTTCGAACAAGTCTTGGGCCGGAGGCACAGCATCCCGGCCAAGCAAGTCCGCAATGTCCACTTCCTGAATATCATCGACCTGAACCTTGCCACTTGCCAGGTCCATGAATCCCGGCACGCTCCTTACATGGAGCGGGTGGTACTCAAGCATCTCGAGTATTTCTCTGCGACGAGCCCGTGTGGCTGAGGGAATGGCCAGAAGTATCTCAATCGCACCTGTGTCTTCTACCATTTGGCCGATGTGTTTGGCGGAATACACGTGAAGGCCAGCAATAGAGCGGTTGTACAAATTCGGATCGTCGTCGATAAAAGCCACCGGCCGCATCACCCGCCCAAGCCGAAGGGCCGCCACCAACTGGTTTCCTGCAGCTCCGGCGCCGTAGACTGCGACCTTTGTCAGCCCGGCATCTTGAGTTTTGAATTTGCTCAACGACGCTGGTGTGAACCAGTTACCCATGAAGTAATGCCGCATTACCAGCCGCAGCCCACCGATGAGCAGAAGACTCAACCACCAGTAGTTAAACACCATAGAGCGAGGGATAAGTTTTGGCGCATCGGTATACCAGTAGATGGCAAGCGATAACGATAGCGCGGAAAGCGAGACGGCCTTGACGATGGTCATCAGTGCGTCATTACCGAAATAACGCATGACGGCACGGTACATGCCCAAACGAATAAAAAAAGGAATCGAAATCACCGGAGCCATGCCGAACAACCAAGCATGGCCGCCAAACGGTTCAGCAAAATTGGCATTACCGAGGCGCACATAAAATGCCAGCCAAAGCGCCAACCAGACCAGCACAACGTCAACTGCGACCTGTATCAGACGTTTTTGCCGCCGCGGTAAGCGGACCAAAAAAGTCCTAAGTTTCTCAGCCATCCTAAGCATAAAAGGCCGTGTTCCTCAAAAGAATGACGCCAAGGAGTTGGACGCCAACAGCGCTAGCCGACAATACGATCGCCAGAGCCTTGGCCAGTGAGCGTCTTGATAATGTATTTCACATAAGTTGCCGGGGTGAGGCTCAAGATCATTTTTTGATCCATCTCTGCAAGTAACCCAGGAGTGGACATGTCCACTCCCTGTACCTGGGCCAGTCCAGTAATTCCAGGGCGAACAGCATACACGCCCCTCTTGGCACGCTCACGGGTCAGCTCTTCCTGATTGAACAAACCCGGGCGCGGGCCAACCAGACTCATTTCGCCTTTTAGAACGTTCCAAAGCTGGGGGAGCTCATCCAACTTGGTCCTGCGCAAGAAACTACCAAATCGCGTAACGGATGAACTGCTGGCCAAGTGGGTCGGCACCGACGCCGTGCCTTGCGCCATGGTTCGAAACTTCACCAAAGTAAAAGGCTGCTGATGCCGCCCGACACGCACCTGGCGAAATATTGGTGAGCCCGTATCAAACATACCGATGATCGCCACCGCTACAAGCAGTGGTGCACCAACAACCAGTCCCAAGAGGGAAAGCACTATGTCGAACAACCGAATCACACGCGGCCTCCCTGGCTCGAGGTAACGAAACAGCGGCGGAGGCCTTCCTCAACGGAGTGGCGGGGCTGCCACTCGAGCAGCTCGCGCGTCTTGGTGATATCCACTTGGAGCGAGCCCAGCAGGCGATCGGCCAACGCACGTTTGCCCAGTAGCGTAGCACCGAACTTGAGAACACCGGTCGGAAGCGAAATCAGGCGAGTGCGTTTGCCCATCGCCATGGCCAGGCTACGGACCAACTCGGGGGTCGACAGATCCTGTCCATCGCCGGCAAGGAATACCTGATTGGCGGCAGCGGGATGATCAATGCAGCGAACGATCAGATCGACGAGATTATCGATGCCCACCAGCGAGCGCTTATTGTGGATGGCACCGAAGGGAAGCGGAATCTCTTTCTCGACCAACTTGATCATGCTCCCGAAATTGCCTCTGACGCCCCGCCCATATACAAGCGGAGGGCGAATAATGACGACTTCCATGTCGGTTTCGGCGGCCAGCAGCTTCAGCCCTTGCTCAGCCTCCAGCTTGGAAAGCCCGTATGCATCCTCCGGCGCAGGCAGGTCGTCCGCCTGGAAAGGCTCGCCCGACACCGTCGCTTCACCATTGACCTTGATGGTGCTGATAAAGACGAATCGCTTCACACCTACAGATGCAGCCTGTTTTGCCAGCTTGAGCGTGCCAACAACATTTACCGCCCGGAAGGCAGAGAGCGGGTCCACGTCCGACTCGTTCATTACATGGACCCGTGCGGCGCAGTGAACGACTGCATCAACCCCATTGAAAACGCAGGGATCGAACGCTCCGTTCGCCACATCGCCAAGTTCGACGTATCTCACTGCTTTTCCAATACAAGCGCCGTTGGACACAATCAACTCAGTGATTGGAAGCGTTCGAACAGCAGCAATGGGTCGAACGCCCTCCATTGCCGCCAAGCGAAGCAGCAAGGCCCTACCAACGAAGCCATTCGCCCCGGTCACGAGCACGTCCATCAATCGGCCTCCCGAACGAGCTCAAGAACGTCTTCCGCCATGGCCTCCGTAATTCGGCGACGGGAGAAACGCTCGACGAACTCCGGACGCGCCTTTGGCTCCAGGCTCAATTTTTCCATTGCGGCAATTGCACCCTCGAGATCACAGGGCGCAAACACCTCTGCGTTTGTCACTTCAGTCCGCACAAAGTCTGCTGCAAAGCCGGCAACGCCCGCCAATACGGGCTTACCGGTCGCCGCGTACTCGAACAGCTTGGACGGCAGAACCCGTCGAAATGCGCTGAAATCGTTCAAATGCAGAAAAAGCACGTCCGCCTGTTCATACATCTCGAGCAACCGCTCGCGCTGGACTGGCGGGATCAATTCCACATTGTTCAGATCATCTCCGGTCACAGCATCTCGCAGGGCTTGCAAACGCCCTCCGGCACCGACAATGCAGAAATGCGCCCGCGCGCCCAGACGTTGCGCGAGCGCCGGAATGATCAAATGCAGCCCCTGCCCATCCCCGATGTTGCCGGCATACAGAATATGTAGCGGCTTCTCGAGAGCTTTTTCCGCAGGCTCGGCCACAGGGAAGTCAAGAAAATCATCGTCCACCCCATTCGAATACAAGGAGAACCGTTGCTTGGGATACCTAGGCTGGAAATAGCCCAGGAAGCCAGCCGTTACGAGATTTACCTTGTTGGCCCGTCCGATGGCCCAGCGCTCGAGTGCCCCAAAGACAAACGCCAAAGGCCTTCCAAGCGGAGCGATAAACAGCTCTCTCAAGTTCTCAACGAAAATGTCACGGATGTCCAGATACAGCCGCGCACGCTGGCGACGAGCGATCCAGCTTCCCAACACGGCCGTCATCAACCTCGATGAGGTCGCGACCACAACATCGTAGTGACCTCCGCCACCAATTCGATTGGCCTGCAAAGCAAAAGCTGCGAACGCCTTTGCCTGATCGACAAACCCGCTCTTATGCACTGGCAGCTGGACGCGCCGAATGCGTACGCAGCCTTGCTCCTCGACCGCGAGCGCCTCATTGGCCTGGAAGTGGTAGCGGTTGGGCTGTGTGGTCAGCACGTCAATATCTATCTCCCCGGCCGCCCTCTCGCATAGCGCATCAACCAATGCCTTGGCGCGAAAAGAGCCAGCGGAAAGATCAGGAGGATAGAAAAAGCTAAGCAGCAGAATTCGTTTACGCATCAGGAGTACAGATCAGGTCGAGGCGCGATTGGACAACACCCGTTCGTACAATGCGAGCAGTTCATGCTCCTGGCTTTCCCAGTTAAGAACGCTTGCTGCCTTCCGCGACTGTGCAGCGTAATACTGGCGCTTGCCCTCATCGGCCACCAGGTCGCGTAACGCCGCAGCCAGCGCCACGCTATCGCCTTCAGGCACAAGTACACCCAGGTCATGCTCTCTTACAACACGACGTATCTCAGGCAGATCGGACGCCACGACCGGCAGGCCCGCCTGAACATACTCGAATAGTTTGTTGGAGTCGGTTGTGTAGTGATTTAGACAGGTGTTCTCGATGGGCTGGACGCCGATGTCTGCGGAAGCCGTATAGCTTGGTAGCTCAGCCAGAGCGACGGTCGGGATAAAACGAACCCGCTGCTCCAACTGCAGCTCTTCAACAATGCGGCGCAAGCTGCCATCGAGCCTCCCGCCGCCAATAAACACAAAGTAGGCATTCGGAACCTCAGCGGCGACGCGGGCCAGACGTTCCAAGCCCCGGCCCTGCTGCACGCCGCCCTGATAAAGAATAATCGGCCAAGGCTGGTCCAGTTCGAGCTCTGCACGAATCCGATCGGACCGCATCGCCTGCTGTTCCCTCGGCCGATTCTGCAGCACTACTGGCCGCGCGACGCCATAAGCCCGCGCAAAATACTTTGCCCGTGCCTCGGTAGTGGTAATGGTGCCTTGCACACGCGGCATCAAGGTACGCTCGATCCAACCCACCAGCCTGCGAAAATTGGAGTAGCCTTCACGGCTAGTACTGATTTCGTGAGCGTCATACACAACTCGGGCGCCCGAAAGCTTGGCTGCGAGCCAAGCAGTGGGCAACGTATTCACATCATGGGCGTGAATTACATCAGCACGCTGCCTAGCCATATTCCACAGCAAAGCGGCATGAGTCCAACTACGTGCCGCTATTTTGAAAGCCTGCTGAGATAGCGTCGTGTAGTAATCAGCTTCACGGGATGGTTTCGCTGGCGGCTGTCCCTTCTCAGCATCGGCTTTTGCCTTGTTATTCTGACGACCAGCCCACGGGCTCCGTGGAACTCGGACTATCTTTATCCCAGAACCAATACTATCGTTTTTGAGCGTGACGCTTGGCGTATGTAACGCATAAACAGTAACCAGATATCCCAAAGCAACTAAGGTTTCCGCTTCCTTAAGGACCCTGGCGTCGTTTTGAAAATCGTTCCAAACAATCATGGCAATATTTGCCACTTCTTCCTCCAAGACAGCTCAGTTTCTAGCGTGTTTTAGGTTAAAATTCCGTCCGCAAGAGCTCAGCTATGTCCCCAACAAGAACAATAGCATGACTAAAAAGCTGACGGCGGCAATCGTTTTCCAATGCGAAAACCAGCGCACATAACCGCACCTCAGCTCCATTCACCCCAGATATTTCTGACCTAAATGACTTCGCATCAAGTATCGCAGCATCCAACTTACCGAGTCTATCTGGCGCAACAGGCCAACCGGCCCCTAAAGGCTCCACACCCCACCTACCCCAATCAATCAATTGGCCAGTACCATCTTCCGCCTTCCATAATGTACCCGCACCTGGACCAATATCAGGAGAGATGAGCATAAGAGGCAATCGCTGCAATGTTTCCCTCACCCCCCCCCACAGAGAAATAACGTAACGTAACGCATCATTCTCCGATCGCGTATTTGCCGCCATAAAGAGATCTTCAAGTGTCGCTGTACCAAACCGCTGCCACAATAATGCATGCGTCCTCAAATACCTCTCAGCCAAATCGGCCGGAGGCTTGATTTTCAATAGCGCCCTCCTAATATCAAGAGAAACTTTACTAACTTCATCGGAATTAACTCTGCACCCTCGCCCAACGGAATACACCAAGCACCTATGTCCTTCGAACTCGGCGGCATACAAAAAATCAGGTATCGGCCATGCGTTTTCAGCTTCTACGGCTAAGGTAGCCTCGTGCTCCGCCCAAGTTCTACGTTTACGATCGTAAACCTTGATCATAAAGTTACCGGAGGCAGTTTCAGCCTTGACGGCCACAACATTCGTTAACCCGAGCTGATGCCATTCGCAACAAGTTACTACTATGTCCTGGCCTAAAGCACGGCTCAACAGTCGCCCAAGCCACTCCAAACGCGTCTCGGGAGCAAAACGAGAGAAAAATCTAACATTTTCGCTCGATAGAACAGGAGGCTGGTATTGAACTTCCTCGTTGAGGATACTGTCCAGTTTCGCTCGCTGAACAACCAATCCGGCCACAATATACAACGCCGCCCCTAAGCGGCCATACATCTGCCGCCCTATTAACAAGCAGAAAATCGCTACATATACACTTGGGTGAGAAAAAAACAAAAAATCTGAAACCAACAAGATAAACATGAAAAAAAAACCAACACCCGACAACTCGTTCATTTTTTTTCCAAACTCGGACTCCCACTCTCGGGTTAAGGCATTCTCTCTGCGACAATAAAAAAAGATATAAATTGAGGAAAATATCAAGAAAAGGACAACACCCAGCGCCAGAAAAGGATAAAAAAACAACATCCCGGCAATAGCGACAACACCGAATATGAAACCAGCCAGCGCTTGCGCGTACCGTTGATAAGCACTCGTCGCAAGCTCAATCTGATTTTCAAATATCAACAGCTTCCTACTTTCTTTGGATAGCCTATCGACCGCGGAATTGGTAAGCGACGACACATATTTATCCGAAGCACGATGTCCCAGATAAAAAATAATCGACAGGATAGCTAGCGCGGCAATTATCGAGTTACGATCCCATACCTGAAACGCAGAGGGGAGATAACTCGGCAAACTATTGGACCCTAAAAGGATAACCACTTTTAACGGGATAAAAAAAGAAAGCAAGGATAGCAACTGCGAGATGATTATTAGACATATAGCACTTGCCGTCCGAAGAGGGGCCACGCCTAGAAACCTAAGTCCCAAACTAACTAACCAAACGAAAGAGCTCATAAGACATCCCAAATTCGCAAATTCAAAGCGCAACCTCGTAGCTTATACCATCATATATAATACTGATTTGCAAAATATTATTTAGCAAACTCGCTGTTACCGCAACTTTATCTGTCTCGGAAGATGTGCAACATATAGCTACGCTCGCAAAACTAGTCTCTTGGGAATCAAATGCTTCGACGACGCGAGCGCCAGGCGCATCAACAAAATCTTTAACGATATAAGTTGGCTGCACGCCTAAAACTGGTAAAAACCTTATAAATGCAACACCAGCCCCGACCTCCGCGACCATGCAAGCATCAGCACAACTTAAGCGGACATCGTCACCGCTTGGAAACACGTAATTTATGAACGCACTATTAGATCCATCTGAACGGCCTCTCGAAGCTACTATAAGGATATTCTCATCCCCTTGGAAAACCAAGTAACCACGGCGAAAATCAGAAATTAGCGGCTTACCATCAACAAACACATATGAACCCGGGCTTGACCCGACAAAGCAGTGCTGATCTGATTTATCTATTATCGTATAAGAACTACGGTAGTTACGGTTAACTAGAGAGCCGGATAACTCAGCGCCGAAGCAAGAGAATTGGTCCTTTTTATCTTCAAGTGAAACGCCTTTTACACCGACGCCACAATGCTTGTACGCCGCTCTACCAGAAACCTCGCCAAGGATCAAACGACCTTTTGCAGCCCAAAAAAAACTATTACTATCATGATCTAAATTATGCGTGAGATGCACCTTCGTGCCGAGTACATATAAACGCCAATCCAGCATGTCTTCTTCTTTTATAACTGGCCTTACCGAAATCACCTCATCGCGAAAGCAATCAACCGTTATTGTAGAGACCGCACCGGAGTCGCTTGTATTTCGTGGCAGAACTTCGGTTGCAAAACCAAGTGGTTCTGTTTTTAAAACCTCATCATCCCAAGCATCAGTAAGCGTAACTTTTGTTCCGCTTGATCGCAGCAGGCTAGCAATGGTGCTCGCTCGCCCTTCAACAGAATCGAGTAAATTAAGCACCGATTTTTTCCACGGAAGCGAAGGACAATCACCCCAATTAACCATCGGCTGTGATGAGCCAGAGTATGCAGCAGCCTCAAAAAACTCCTTGACACGACCAAGCTCCGGAATGTGGAATCTCCAATATTCATCCCACTCTAACCCTGACGCTTGGTATGAATAAATTAGGTAAGATAATGCTTCCTGCAATGAGAATTGTGCGTATCGTACACCCTCAAGATACATACCATCTTGGAACGAACCCCTAAAAAGTGACCAATAGTCATCCTCAAGCCGGCTGATATAGCTATCAGCAGATAGCCCACCAATCCGGTAAGCTTCTCTCAACCCCACTAAGGCTGCGGATAGAATCACCACTCCATGGTTAGTGCTCCGTCTTAGCCAATGCGCTACCGGGGGGAAATCAAGCTTTGTAAATTCTTTGCCATCTTCCCGTACAAGCCATTCCGCACCCGAGGCTATAGCCTTGCTGGTTACGTCGCAGATATCGAGATTCAGTTTACCGCAGTCGTTTAGTATCCCGGCTGACAGCCCGTATGCTCCAAGCAAAAAACCGTTGGCCCAATTTCCTCGCTCCCACTCCCCTTCACTCTTCGTCGGGCCCGCTGACGGGCGCCACCTACTGTAACGGTGGACACTGCACGTTATAAGCGACGCGAGTGCTATTATTTGCGAAAGACCGCTTATTGCGTTCTTACTAGCAAAAAGAACTTCCCCTTCGAAACAAATCCTAAGCATAAGAGACATATGCCATAACTTGCGGGATCTCTCTTCCCACTGGCGAACTAATAATGGCGCAGAATTTACACTATAGGCGCCGCCGCCACGCTGATTTGCAGGATATTGAAAAGAACCACATAGACGCGACCACTTCTGACTACCTAAGAGGCCAACCTTCCCGACACTCTGCGATATGCTAATAGGCTTATTTACCCACTTAGTTTCTAGTGGAAAAAGCCGCACACTCTTAGCGCCACTTACCCAGATATAGTTTGCTTGATCTAGCTTAATAAGGCTAAGCGAGAAAAGGCCTCCGGCAGTTGGAAGCTTTGCTAATTCTCCACCAAAGCAAGAAACGGCCACAACTCCTTGGTTATGGGAAAACACAAATTCTTGATCACCAAAGATTATGTGAAAGGAGCAAACCTCCTTTCTCACCAAATATAGATCAAGACGCGCACCATGGACTTCGCATTCTTCAGCATATGTAAGGTTAAAATCGATTTTACCTCGCGCAACCACTACTGGCACTTGCGGAAACAACGGCGGGGGCATAAAAAGAGAATCTAGCCATACAGAATTATCACCAGCCAAAATAGCGTCTAAAAGAGCGTATTGTTCTGTTTTATATTTATTGAACTTCTCCTCCGCCTGAGGAGCCCTAAGAGCCTGATCGTTAAGGAAGATTTTTCGGCAGCTCATTTTGAGTTCCTTCCGACGGATGTTGCGCGGCGCAACAGATTAAAATAATACTAACATGATAACCTCTAGATGGAGTTTACATCTAAAAGGTCATTCAGCCTCGAAGCAATTTTCTGAAATCCATATCTATCCACCAAATACGCTCTATTAGCTTTTAGCATCTCACTTAGCTTTATCAGATCCATAGAGGTGCAGTATTTTATTTTTGAATAACACCCATCTAGACCGTTAACAATCCATTCAGCTGGATAAATCTTACTGGCCCCCTCCCAAGGCCATACCAACGGGATACAGCCTGAAAGCACCCCATCCGCTAAAGCATAATGAAACGACTCGTGATCGCTCGGAGATAGAATAAAATCAATCTTTTGATACCACTCAGCTACATCTGCACCGAACCCTTCAAAAACAACATTTTCGGCTAATATTTGGCTATGTCTTATTCGCTTGTACAGGACATGATATTCGTCCAACTCACTTCTTCTTCCTGGTGCATTCATCCACCCCAGTTGCTCTGGACGGTGCCCTTTTACATATAGTGTAGCGCTATAACCACGAGCATGTAGACCCTCTATTAGATCCAAAGCGCGGTCGAATCTTTTAGACTGGGGAATTATGCCAACCATGCCAAAGCTTAACCCTAATTTTCCTCGGGCGATGGTAGGATAAAACTCACTATCCAACAAATAATTAGGTATCAAACAAGTTTTTTCTTTGGGCCAATTAAATAGACCCTTAGCTTGATCGCAAACCCGCTCCGATACAAATATGAATTTAGTAATTTTATCCTGATCAATCTGGTAACCAAATTTCTTGGCCCTGTCGCGGACCTCCTGCGCATGAGCTCGTACGATTAAGTGCTTCCCAGACCAGTTATTTTTCGAGAACCAGACGGCATTGGCCAAGCCCCACTCGCAAAATACGGTATCGGCCCAATCAAACATCTTCTTTGTGCGATTCAAATCATTAGCCGCGCCCCACTGCCAAGTGTCGACCATTACAGCGCAGCCATTTGACTTTAAATAGGAAATATAGGCATCTACAAACTTAAAATCATGACCTGCAAATATGATTTTTCTTTGACGTATATTATTAATGAATAACTTTGAAAGCCTGCCTTTTAATGCTGTATGAGAAAACTGGTCCATCAGCCTGATCGACAATGCCGCCATGTCGGTAAGGACCTCCCTCCGCTCTAACACAGAGATTAGGCCAAGATAGTTCTCTACATAATAAGGATAATCTTGACCCAAAATCCTCTTATTCATGCTACTTGGATAAGTTAACGCGCGAGCGCCGCTGGCTACAGCCTCTAATAGCTTCGTCGAAATCTCTAATACATTATTTTCAAGTTCGGCAGGCCTAAAGCACCAGGCATAATCGGCATCTCGATACGCGCCGATAACTGTCGACCTCGACGCGCCCTGTATGTGCTTTATATCGAGCGCCTTAATTGCTTTTATGATTCTACTTCTGTAGGGCGTCCCATCTGAATCATAAGCAGATATCTTATTCGAGAAGATTGTAACCTCTACAAAAAACCCGGCTTTACGCAACCTAGCAACCCAATCAAATAGCTCTTCTATCCCCCATTTAGGTGCTATCTTACCGGCGTAAACTAACTTTAGCCGCCCACTCCGAATTGGTGTAGGCGGGACATAGTTTATGTCCGGCAATGGGGGTGGAAGTTCAATAGTATTCAGGGTTCGCCCTACAATATTTTGTAGCTGCTCGGCGATCTCGACAGTCTGTACCAAGAATGTGTCAGCCCGCCTGGCGACATCTTTAACAACCCTAGCATTCTCTTGGTCGATTATCGGTCCTTTATCCGTGTGCCTATAAAAATCTGTGAGATAAACCACTGCCCTGAATTGGAATTGTCGCGTCTGGAGCAGTAGCCTCGCAACTTCACAACCTCTTACCAGCACTTTACTCACTAACGGCAACTGATGATCTACCGACTTTATGAACTCAATTGCATCACCAGGGCCGATCGGCTCACTTGTCCCTGTAATATCTTTCGGCATAATCAGATGGACAAATGGGGTCGCTAGCAAGTCGTCAAATAAGTGAGAGTTTCTTACCCCTTCCTTAACTACCAAAGCAACCGGCCCATGCGCAGCCATAAGCTTTGTTATTGAAACAAGCCAGACGGATGAGCCATCAATCACATTCAAATTGATATCAGCATACACAATTGATACGACTTTGCTAATATCAGGCCGCGAGGAAATTAAACGAGAAACCATTAACTCCAAGTTCAATGTATTACCTGTGACTGCGCCCTTCGATTGCGCAGTCACATCACCTAGCGGCCGTTTTTTTTTTATTCTCTTGGAAATCAATTTCCCAAGCGAAACCGGGAGCCAAGGCAGTAAATATGGTTTCTTTATCGCTCGAATCGTGAGATATCCAAGCATGTAAGAAGCGCTATTTCTAATTTCATTGAGCTTCTGTGTCGAAGCCTCGACTTTGAGCTTCGAAGATTCAGCCTCTATCTTTAGTTCTTTGCACTGCAGCGATAGCTTATCGGCTGTTCCTTTGAAAACCCCTAGCTCACTAGAAAGCTGCCTATGATTTTCTTGAAGAGAATACATCTCCTTCCGAAGAGACCTATTTTCCTCCACCAAAGCATTGATATTTTTGTTTGAATCCGAAAGACCTTTAAATAAAAATTCAACCTGCTCGGCATTAACTACCGTTTGATTCAGTGTTTTTTTAATTGCAAATGTTATCGCATCGAATGGTTTTCGTTCTTGATCCTGCTCCCGCTCCTCCACCCTTTTATAGACAAAGAAATCCGCAATTGATGTTTCATTTGGGAGAGAAGGATTAAAAGGATATTTATTAGGCTCCGCCTCAACCAATACCCAGTCTCTAAATTCCCTAGCTACGTCCGTCAGGAAATCTCTAAAGCGGACATACCCCGCGAGATTATTAGTTCCTGATCCGTAGCACTCTGTGGAGTTGCTATATATTATTACGAACTTTTCAGCGACACCGAAAAGATCCCGAAGATAGGCGGCATACACCTGATCATTAGACAGATGATAAATTACATCTAAGGAAACCGCCAAATCAGCACGATAACTGTTTCTATCAAAAACCTCGGGATCATACAGACGAAATTCTTTAGACTCGTCATCCGAAAAACGGCGGATACAACGTTCGACAGCAGCACTGCTAATATCTAACCCTAGATATCTAGGATAGCTTATCAATGAAAGTTGATTTCCATCTCCACATCCAAATTCGATTACGCTACCCACGCCTTTTCGCTTTACAAAGTCGTTCAAGAATTGGGCTTTGAATCCCGCCAAACGATTATATGACCCTGCGCCACTGGTTCCACCCCGCGTGTATCGTTTTTCCCAGTATGCTGCAACGTCAAAATAACGTTTGTGCCCTCTATCTGCACAAACGAACTCACATCCGTCGCCAACGTGCTGCTTGGTTAGTTCGTATCCAAACCTTGACAATACGCCCAGGACATCAACATCTTGGCTGGCACCGACGTTACCGAAATAAATTAGCGGCTTGTAGCACGAAAGAACGCCTACCGCACCGCGCAAGATGCTAGCTATCCCTTCAACCGAAACGTCGATATATATCATCGATATATCAGACTCGTCTTTTAGCAACTCATCGAGAGAGCTTAAGCTAGTACTGTCGCTGGATAGCCTATATACCGCGCCTAACAAGCCATTCTGTTGTAGATTTTTCTCAGCCAAGTCTAGAGACAAGGGGCTATTATCAATGCAAACCATTCTGCAAGCAGACGAAAACTTAGCGATACTAGCTGCACGCTGGCCGTCCCCACATCCAATATCTACGTAAGTACCTGAAAGCCCTAATGAAATAATATATTTGATTACATTATCCATTTCGTGCAACTTCTTGACCTTTGGGTTAGCCTGCAACCCGTCGTACAAGTTTATTACCTGCATGCTTTCAGAGACACTCATTTTGCAATATCCCATATTCCTCTTGTGTCGATTACAATCTTTTTCTCAAGAGAGCTTTCCGCAATTGCCTTAAATTCTTTGTGGTCAACCAGAACAATTATAATATCGGCCTCTTCTACAGCCTGCCGGAAGTCGACAAGCGTCGCTTTACTCGCTAGCGCACAAGGCAGTTTCGCTATATTTGGTTCAGCGACAACTAAATGCCCAAGAAATTTTTCGGCAATGTTCTGACAAATCGCTAACGCAGGGCTTTCCCTCAAATCATCTATATCAGCTTTAAACGCTAGCCCAAGGCATGCTACGACGATACTTTCTGTGGATTTACCTAGATTGGAACTTAGGAGCCGCTGTATAGACTGTTCGAATTTCTTCACGACCCACTCCGGCTTCCCATCGTTCACTTCCCGGGCAACCCTAATCAGCCGAGCATCTTCCGGCGTCTGGCTAACTATGAACCAAGGATCAACCGCTATGCAGTGACCTCCAACCCCCGGGCCCGGTTGGAGAATGTTAACGCGCGGATGACGGTTGGCGAGACGCACCAATTCCCAGACATTGATACCAAGCTTGTCGCAAATGATCGAAAGCTCATTGGCGAAAGCAATGTTCACGTCACGGAAGCTGTTCTCGGTCAGTTTGCACATCTCGGCCGTACGTGCGTCAGTGACGATGCACTCGCCCTCGACAAACGTCTTGTAGAGCGCCGCTGCCGCTTCAGAGCATTTACGCGTCATACCGCCGATGATGCGATCGTTCTCAACCAGTTCGCGCAGTACATGTCCCGGCAGGACACGCTCGGGGCAATGGGCGATCCGGATGTCGGAAGACTCCCCATGGGTCTGTGGAAAGCTGAGATCGGGGCGAACAGCGGCCAGCCATTGAGCCATCGCTTCAGTAGCGCCCACAGGGGAAGTGGACTCCAGAATGACGAGGTTGCCCTTGGTCAGGACCGGTGCAATCGCCTTGCTTGCAGCTTCGATATAGGACAGGTCCGGCTCATGGTCAGCCTTGAAGGGCGTCGGCACTGCTATGAGAAAAGCATCAGCCGGTTCGGGCGTTGTCGTGGCGCGCAGATATCCCTCGGTAACTGCTGCGTGTACGACCATATCGAGATCTGGCTCAACAATATGAATCTCACCACGATTGATGGTCGCAACCGCGTGCTCATTTACATCTATACCAATGACTCTTTTCTTGCGCGCAGCAAAGACTGCTGCAGTTGGCAATCCAATATAGCCAAGCCCAACCACGGAAATAGTTTCAAAGTTCATATCAATTCTTCTTGAGTTGCGAAAGTGCTTCGAGAATACGTGTGCATGCAAGGCCATCCCCGTAGGGATTGTGGGCAAAACTCATTGCACGGTATGCCTCATCATCAGTCAGCAACTGTTTCAGGCTACCGGTGAGCGATTCGACTTGCGTGCCTACAAGTTTCACTGTGCCGGCCTCGACCGCCTCCGGTCGCTCGGTGGTGTCACGCATCACCAGGACAGGTTTGCCCAGCGAGGGAGCTTCTTCTTGTATCCCACCGGAGTCCGTGAGAATCAGGTGAGAGCGGTTCATCAGATAAACGAACGGCAGATAGTCAAGCGGCTCAATCAGATGAACATTGTCGATGCCGGCAAGGAGCCGGTTTACCGGCTCTCGTACGTTTGGATTCAGGTGGACGGGATATACGATTTCGATATCCGGGAAAGCTTTCGCCGTCTCCGCCAAGGCCTGGCAGATTCGCTCGAAACCGCCGCCAAAGCTTTCTCGCCGGTGTCCAGTCACCAACACAAGCCGGCTCTGGGCGCGAAGGAAACTAAACTGCTCCTGGAATCGTTGCTGAAGCTCGGCGTCCTTATCGAGCTTTGCCACAACCTGAAGGAGCGCATCGATAACCGTATTACCAGTCACCTCGACTCCGCTTGTGATGCCTTCTCGAAGCAGATTCTGGCGAGACGTTTCCGTTGGTGCGAAGTGGATGGCGGCAAGCGCACCAGTGAGTTTGCGATTGCCTTCCTCTGGCCATGGAGAATAGAGGTTTCCCGTCCTCAGGCCAGCTTCAACGTGAGCCACTGGAATCTGGCTGTAGTAAGCGGCAACGGTAGTAGCAAATGTCGTGGCTGTATCACCATGCACCAACACGACGTCGGGCTTAAACTCGGCGAAGACGGCCTTCAGCCCCTGCAAAATGGCGCAGGTAACGTCGGTCAGGTCTTGCCCCGGCTTCATGATGTTCAGGTCGAAGTCCGGTTGTAGCTCAAAGAGTTCCAGAACCTGGTCCAGCATCTGGCGATGCTGCCCTGTTACGCAGACCTTGGCGTTGAACCGGCTATCACTATTCAGCGATAGGGCCAAAGGAGCCATTTTGATAGCTTCGGGACGTGTGCCGAAGACACACAGGGTTTTAACTGTCATACCGTATCCATAGCTTGAGCAGGCGCGAGGGCCTTATTGCGGGATTTCCAGCTGCAACGGTTGTTGCTTGTCCTGATAAATAGCGGCGAGCCTTGCGGCCAATGCTTGCTTTGCTTTTGATTCGCCGTGAACGATGCGTATGTGAGATGGCCTTCGGCGCATGCTGGTTACAAATTTCACCAAACCATCCTGGTCTGCATGAGCAGAGTAGCCACCAATGGTCATCACGCCGGCTCTGATTACCAACCGCTCACCGTCAAGTTCGACGTAGCCGCGCTTCGGCCCGAAGGTCTGGATTATCTGGCCCGTCGTGCCCGATGCCTGATAGCCAACGAACAGTACGTTGTGCCTCGGCTCCCCCAGCATGGCTTTCAAGTAATTGACGATGCGACCACTTGAGCACATGCCATTACCCGCAATCACAATCGCCGGACGACCGGTACGTGCCAAGTGCCTAACCATCCGCATATGGTCGCCGTGGCTTTCAACCGTGATCAACTGCTCGAACCCCAGCGGGCGGCGGCCGGATTGTACACGCTTGATGGCCTCCTGATTCCAGAAGGGCTTCAGTTCCCGATAGGCTGCAGTGAAGCGATTGGCGAGCGGAGAGTCGAGGATGATGGGAAGCTCTGGCCAATTCTTTTCCAGACCAGACGCCTGAGCACCATCAGGCCCGCTGGCTTCAACCCCATCCCGGGATGATGCTGTGGACTTGGTTTGAGCGCGATGGATAATGTCTTCCAGCTCATATAGCAGTTCCTGGGTACGGCCAATGCTGAACGCAGGAATCAGTACTGTCCCGCCATCTTGCAAGGCCTGCTCGATAACATGCTCGAGGCGCTGACGACGGGTGCGGCGATCCTCGTGCTGCCGATCACCGTAAGTGCTTTCGATAACGAGGATGTCTGCACGATAGGGTGCTTTCGGGGCGGGCAGCATCGGTGCGTGCGGCGCACCAAGGTCTCCGGAAAACACAACTCGCTTGCTTTCACCGGTCTTTGGATAAGTCAGATCCAGCTCGACGTACGCCGAGCCGAGAATGTGCCCGGCTCTCTGCAAGCGTATACGACAGACAAGATCACTCGCCTCGCGCAAGTTGAACCAAGTGTTGTAGGGCAAGGCAATGATGCGCTGTTCAATCAGCCTGATATAGCGCTCGACCTGCCGCTGATCTCGGCTCACCCCAAGCTTGAAGGCATCTTCGAGCACAATGGGCAGCAATTTGGCGGAGGGCTCGCTGCATAGAATGGGGCCCTCGAATCCAGCAGCGAGCAGATAGGGGATCCGGCCAACATGATCAATATGTACGTGCGTTACGATGAGTGCCCGAATCGTATCGATCGGAAATGCAATTCCTAGACTGCCCTGCCCCGTCCGCCCCTCATTGGCGGTGTCGCCACCCTGAAACAGACCGCAGTCGATGAGGTAGCTGTTGGCAGCATCGGCATGTAATTCGTGGCACGAGCCGGTCACTCCGGTAGCCGATCCGTGGTGAGTGATTCGGGGGAAAACCATCGGTTAGTTCCTTTAACCTGGCGCTGTGACAGACATCGCAAAACGGCCGGCATTTTGCCATGCATCTGTCCTTACACCAAGTGTGGCCATCGTAAATAACTGACCAAGTGGGAACCATCGATCTACAGCCTCCCAAACAAATCTAGCGCGACCAACTCGAAGCTCCAGACGCCGGGGCAACTCGCCAACTTGCACATGCTGCACGGCCCGCCTTTTACAGTGGCTAGGGCTCTAGTCCTCATCGTTCACCCGATCCCGCAACTCCTTCCCAGGCTTGAAGTGCGGAACGAATTTGCCGTCGAGGCTGACGGACTGACCGGTTTTGGGATTACGGCCGATGCGCGGGGCGCGGTAGTGCAGGGAGAAACTGCCGAAGCCGCGGATCTCGATCCTCTCGCCGGTGGCCAGGGCCTGAGCCATTTGCTCGAGCATGGTCTTGATGGCCAGCTCGACATCCTTGGATGAAAGCAGCCCCTGCTGGGTGACGATTCGCTCGATCAACTCCGACTTGGTCATGGTTTTCCCTTCGTTTTCAAGCGGCTAGATCATTCGGGTTGCGTTCGTTTGTAGCATGTTGTTCAGAGTTTGAACAGCCCGAACGGGATTGACGACGAATGAGTGCTTGGTTTAGGAGACCGTGGCACAGATCGGAAATTTGGCTCGCGCGCCCGCTCATCGGCGGCGCCAGTCGAAGGCCGGATTGCTGCCCGATCTTTTTTAAGGGAATAAAAAGGCGGGCTCTAGAGCCCGCCTTTTGTTTTGCCTACTGCAAATCAGTCTTCGCGATAACGGCGCAGCTTGAGCTGCTTGCCGCCCACGCGGGTGTCCTTGAGTTTACCGAGCAGGCGATCGAGGCCATCTTCCGGCAGCTCGACCAAGCTGAAGCTGTCGCGCACCTGGATACGGCCGATGGCTTCGCGGGCCAGGCCGCCCTCGTTGAGGATAGCGCCGAGCAGGTTGCGGGCGGCGATGCCGTCACGCGCGCCCAGCGGGGTGCGGCAACGGGCGCGGCCTTCGGCCAGAGGCATCGGCGCACGACGCTCGCGATCACCGCTACGCTCAGGACGCTCGGAGCGTTCGCGCGGACCGCTGCTCGGAACCAGCGGTTGCTCTTTCTCCACTTCGGCCAGAGTCAGCGCCTGGCCATTGGTGGCCTTGCGCAGCAACGCAGCGGCCAGGGCACGCGGGCTGCAGCCGATGTCGGCAACCAGTTTGTCGAGCAGCTCGCCATGGGTGGCTTCGGCATCGGCGACCAGCGGCGCGAGGCTGTTGGTCAGCTTCTTGATGCGCGCGTCCAGCACTTGCTGGGCATTGGGCAGACGGGCTTCGGCGACCTTCTGGTTGGTCACGCGCTCGATGACCTGCAGCATGCGACGCTCACGCGGAGTGACCAGCAGCAGCGCGCGACCTTCGCGGCCAGCACGGCCGGTACGGCCGATGCGGTGCACATAGGATTCCGGATCGTACGGCATGTCCACGTTGAACACGTGGGTGATGCGCGGTACGTCGATACCACGGGCGGCGACGTCGGTGGCGACGACGATGTCCAGACGGCCATCCTTGAGCGATTCGATGACGCGTTCACGCTGGTTCTGCGCGATGTCGCCGTTCAGCGCAGCGGCCTTGTAGCCCTTGGCTTCCAGCGCGGCGGCCAGGTCAAGGGTGGCCTGCTTGGTGCGCACGAAGGCGATCAGTGCGTCGAAATCCTCAACTTCGAGCAAGCGCAGCACGGCTTGGATCTTCTGATCGGCATGGACCATGAGGTGCGCCTGCTCGATCCGCGCGACGGTCTGGGTCTTGGCAGCGATCTTGATGTGCTGCGGCTCGCGCAGGTGCTTCTCGGCGATAGCACGGATGGAGTGCGGCAGCGTGGCGGAGAACAGCACGCTCTGGCGGCTTTCCGGCATGGCTTCGAAGATCACTTCCAAGTCGTCCATGAAGCCGAGCTTGAGCATCTCGTCGGCTTCATCGAGGACCAGGAAGCGGATGGTCGACAGCAGCTCGCCGTTACGGCTCAGGTGGTCAACCAGGCGGCCCGGAGTGGCGACGATAACCTGCGCGCCCTGACGGATGGCCTTGAGCTGCGGGCCCATCGGGGCACCACCATAGATGGCGACGACGCTGACGCCCGGCATCTGCTTGGAATAGGTCTCGAACGCGGTGGCAACCTGCAGCGCCAGTTCGCGGGTCGGCGCGAGAATCAGCGCCTGCGGCTCACGCTTGGCCGGATCGATCTTGGACAGGATCGGCAGCGCGAAGGCGGCGGTCTTGCCGGTACCGGTCTGGGCCTGGCCGATCATGTCGTGACCACCGAGGATCACCGGGATCGCCTGGGCCTGGATGGGGGATGGTTCTTCGTAGCCGACTGCGCTGATGGCAGCCAGAACAGCGGAGTGAATACCGAGTGCGGCAAAGCCGCCGATTTCCTGGGTCATGGGTCTTGTCTCTGATGCTCCGCAAGACCCATTGTTCCGAAGCTGCGCATGCCGTGCAAAACCCGAAGGTCACCCTGGCAGCCTGGTCGGCGGGGTTGCGAAAACGTATGGATGATGAATCGTCAAGATAGTCCGCTCGAAGCGGACAGCAGCCGAAGCGGCGCTTCGTGTGTTGCAGTACCTGAACGCAGGCTGGGTTTCAGCCGGCGCGTACTATACCGGATTAACGTGAAGCTGTGCGGATATTTTACGGCGCAGCGGATAGCGCGATGCCTCGGGACTACCCGCGGCTGCGCCTCCCACCGGAACTGGTGGGTGGCGCGGCTTGGGGGTCAGGCCGCTTCGCTGTTGGCGGCGCTGACACGGAAACGACCGACCAGCTGATGCAGTTTGCCGGCGGTGTGGCGCACGCGCTCGGCGCTGTCCTGCAGCACGCCGAGGGTCTGCCCCATCTCGTTGGAGGCCTGATCGACGCCGCGGATGGTTTGCCCGTAGTGCAGGCTGCGCTCATTCAACCCCTTGATGATCTCGAACATGCGCTCCACGGTTTCGTGCAGATGTACGTTTTCCGATGTCGCCTCCTCGGTCAGTCGCAGGCTGCTGTCGACATCCTGCACGCCGCCCTGCATGAACGACACCGCCTGGCGCGTCTCGCCCTGCAGGCTCTCGACTTTCTCGCGGATGTCCTCCGCGGCCTTGGCCGTACGCAGCGCGAGCGAGCGCACCTCCCCTGCCACAACGGCGAAGCCGCGCCCGTGATCACCGGCGCGAGCGGCTTCGATCGCGGCATTGAGCGCGAGCAGGTTGGTCTGGTTGGTGATATCGCTGATCAGGCGGACGATCTCGTCGATCTCGCCCATGCGGCTGTCGAGCAGCTGCACGCTCTGCGCCGAGCGCTGCACCACGTCGCGGATGGACTCGGTGCCCTCACGTACGGTCGCGAAGCGCGCGCGGGCACGACTCATCACCTCGTCCATCGCCGCCTTCATTTCCTCGGCGGTCATCGAGGCCTGCTGGATCTCGCCCAGCTGCTCTTCCACCAGCAACAGCAGCTGATGTATGGATTCGGCGACGTCGCTGGTGGTCTGCCCGGCTTCGCTGCTGCGAGCAAGCATCAGCTCATTGTCCTGGCGCACATGCTTCGATACCTGGATCACCTGGCCGACCACGCCATCCAGGCTGTCGATGAAGCTGTTGATCCAGCGCGCCATGTCGCCGCTCTCGTCGCGCTGCATGGTGCTGCTGTCGAGCCGCTGACGAAGGTTTCCCTCACCCTCGGCGAGGGTGCGGATCACTTCGGTCATCTCCTGCATGCGCGCTGCCAGCCGACGCGGGCCGAAGGTGGCGAATGCCCAGGCGCCGAACACGAGCAACACGCCGTTCAGCAGGTAGAGCGCCGCTTCGGACAGCCCACTGAAGGCCTGCAGCAGGCTGCCCGTGACGAACAACGTGATTACGGTGAGCAGGTACGTCTTCATAAGGCCAACGCTCAGCGAACGCCGGCGATAGACCTCTTCCAGATCGGCCTCGCACATCATGCCCCAGCGATCCGGGGAGCCCGGCAGCTGGAAGGTGACGCCCTTGCCGATCACCGGAATGTGGCGGTAATCGGAATAGCCGGGATAGGTGACGAACAGGTTCGAACCCCTGGCGATGGTTTCCCGCACACCGGGGTGCAGCTGGCCGGTGGCCGGATCGGTGAAGCGCAGTTCCAGCTCGGTGTGCTGCTGTACACGGACCGTGCCCCAGCGAGTGTGCACGCCGCTTTTCAGGTTCTCACCGTGGCTGAAGGTGGCGTCCTCGAAGCGCGAGCGCGACAGGGCCGTACCGGGCTGGATGCGGCTGTCGAAGCGCGAGTCGACCATGAACAGATAGTTGTCGCCGGACTCGGGATAGACATGCCCGGCTTCGCGCTGGATCAGATCCCCCAGCACATCGTTCGGCACTCGCGCGCAGAGACAGCCGAGGCGTTTACCGGCAGCGTGCACGGGCTGATAGAACATCAGCGTAACCGCGTCGTGGAAGCGTGATGTGCTCGCCCCCAGGCGCTCGGTCAGCGGATCGCGATAAGGGCCATGCAAGAACGGCTCGTGCAGCCCCCGCGCAACGGCCTGCGCATCCAAATCCTGCTGACCGACGTGCGCGGCGCACGTGGACGCCAGTACCCGCCCTTGCGGGTCGATGACGAACAGCTCGGACAGGTCGGGGAGCTGGGCACGCTTCTTTTCCAGCAGGTCGATATCCACATGAGCCAGCCCTTCGCCCAGGCTCGCGGCCAGGTCCGCCAGATGGTCCCAGTGAGCGCTCACCCAGTTCTGCAGGATGCGCACCCGGGACTGCGCAACGCCTTCGAACACCTGCTCGATGGCGGGATACACACCACGGTTCAACCAGCAGGACCAGCCCATCGACAGCTTGCCGGTGCGTCCCAGCCAGGGCAGCCAGTGACGTTCACTAGGGGAAAGTTGCATTTGGAGGCTTTGAAGCTGGGTCACCGGGCAGTCCTTGATGATCGGAAAGACATAATGGCCAATTGCAATTAGCAGACCAGCAAGCGATCAGGCCACGGCTGCGAGCACAGGCTCCCCTGTGCACCAGGACCGCTCATGTTCGCCTCATAAGCTGCTAGACCGGTAAATGGCGCCCTGCATGGGAAAGCGCTCTGCGTAGCGGGTGCGTCGAAACGCCGCGGGCACGTCCTCGGCGGTATGCCGACATAAGCGCACCAAATTAGAGACCTGGTGAACTGGCCGGTGCATCGCTGTGCACCAGCATGGCGCACGCTTGCCCTCAACTGGCTGGGCGCAGCGCGCCGATCAGTGAATCCAGCGAATAGCCCAGACGAGGTGCCAACGTTTCGGCACGCGATCGCAGGCCCGCCAAATCCAGTTGCTGTTCTAGATCGGCCGGCACCAGCACCACCACGTTGCCCTCCTTCACCGGGCATTCCCAGTAGTGCCGGTGATACAGGCCACGCAAAAGGGCAGCTCCCAGCGGCCGGTCGTCGTCGGTGCCCCATTGGTTGATGACGAGCCACCCGCCCGGGTTGAGCTTTTCCTGGCAGCGTTTGAGAAATGACCAGGCCAGATGCGCCGCGTCCGGCCCCGAGTCGTTGTAGAGGTCGACGAATATCAAATCAGCCGTTTCGGCGGTTTCCAGCAGCTCGGTCGCATCTCCGATACGGATGTACAGCCGCGGATCGTTCTGCAACCCCAGGTATTGCATGGCCAGCTCCGGCACCGCCGGGCGCAGCTCGATGACCTCGACGTCCTCCAGCGGCAGGAACTTGAGGCAGGCCTGGGTCAGATTACCCGCTCCCAGACCGAGAAACAGCGCGGTTTCCGGCTGTGGATGGCAGAGCCCGCCGAGCAGCATGGCACGGGTGTAGTCATATTCGAGCCAGGCGGGATCGGCGATGAACACGCAGCTCTGCTCGACTGCTGCGCCGAATTCGAGAAAGCGGTAGTCACCGACCTCGAGCACACGGATGAGCCCGAACGCATCGCGCACTTCAGCGAGCAACCGTTCCTCTTTTTCCATCTGCTAGCTCCCGCAAAGTCTATGGCCGCTATGTGCCAGCGAAGGCGCATCTTACGCAGGCCCATAGGCCATCGCTATCTCCGGGCGCCGGATGCATCAGGTAAACTCGCGCCATTCATCTTTCGATCTGGAATGACCATGAGCCACGCCTGGAGCCCCGACAGCTGGAGAAACAAGCCGATTCAGCAGCAACCCGAATATCCGGATGCCGAGCACCTCAAGCGCGTCGAGCGCACGCTCGCCGGGTTGCCGCCGTTGGTCTTCGCCGGCGAGGCGCGGGAGCTCAGGCGGCAGTTCGCCGAGGTCACGCGCGGGCGCGCGTTCCTGCTGCAGGGCGGCGACTGCGCCGAGAGCTTCGCCGAATTCTCGGCGACCAAGATTCGCGACACCTTCAAAGTGCTGCTGCAGATGGCAATCGTCATGACCTTCGCTGCCGGCTGCCCGGTGGTGAAGGTCGGACGCATGGCCGGTCAATTCGCCAAGCCACGCTCGGCGGGTGATGAAACCATCGACGGCGTTACGCTGCCGGCGTACCGCGGCGACATCGTCAACGGCATCGACTTCAACGCCAAGAGCCGTGTACCCGATCCGGAGCGCCTGCTGCAGGCCTACCACCAGTCCACTGCCAGCCTGAACCTGCTGCGTGCCTTCGCCCAGGGCGGCTTCGCCGACTTGCATCAGGTGCACCAGTGGAACCTCGATTTCATCGCCAACTCGCTGCTGGCCGAGAAGTATCACCAGCTCGGCGCGCGCATCGACGAAACACTGAAGTTCATGCGTGCCTGCGGCCTGGACGGCGCGCCGCAGCTGCGCGAAACCAGCTTCTTCACCGCCCATGAAGCGCTGCTGCTCAATTACGAGCAGGCCTTCGTGCGCCAGGACAGCCTCAGCGGCGGCTGGTACGACTGTTCAGCGCACATGTTGTGGATCGGTGATCGCACCCGTCAGCTGGACGGCGCTCACGTCGAGTTCCTGCGCGGCGTCGGCAACCCCATCGGGGTGAAGGTCGGCCCCAGCATGGCTACGGATGAGCTGATTCGCCTGATCGACATCCTCAATCCGCAGAACGACCCCGGCCGCCTGAACCTGATCGTGCGCATGGGTGCCGACAAGGTGGAAGCCGGCCTGCCACGCCTGGTGCGCGCGGTGCAGAACGAGGGACGCCAGGTCTTGTGGAGTTCCGACCCGATGCATGGCAACACCATGAAGGCATCCAGCGGCTACAAGACGCGCGACTTCGAGCGCGTACTCGCCGAAGTCCGCCAGTTCTTCGACGTGCACCGCGCCGAAGGCAGTTATCCGGGGGGCATCCATATCGAGATGACCGGGCAGAACGTCACCGAGTGCATCGGTGGCTCGCGCCCGATCACCGAGGCCGGCCTCTGCGATCGCTACCACACCCATTGCGACCCGCGCCTGAACGCCGACCAGTCGCTGGAAATGGCCTTCATGATCGCCGAAACCCTGAAGCAGGTCCGGCCGGACTGATCCTCTCGGCCCCTCTGCGCGGGCAGCACCGCCCGCGCGCACGAAACGAAACCCCGCCGGCCCTGTCCGCCTAAGTAGGGGCCGCGCGGGTTCAGTCCACACGGCCCCGCTTTCGATAGCGCAGTTTCGAAGAGGACGAAAATGGCGGAATCATCTCAAAGCCGGGGCGCCGTACTGGCCGCGTGGATCGGCCTGATCCTGGGCCCACTGCTGTTGCTGGCCTGCATCCTGACCGACCCACCCGGCGGCCTTTCGGAAAAGGCCTGGCTGACCGTGGGCCTGGCCGCGCTGATGGCGGTCTGGTGGTCGACCGAGGCGATACCGATCCCGGCGACCTCGCTGCTGCCGATTCTGCTGATACCCCTGCTCGACATCGATACCCTGGCCAAGGCCACCGCGCCCTATGCCAACCCGACCATCTTTCTCTTCCTCGGCGGTTTTCTGCTCGGCCTGGCGATGCAGCGCTGGAACCTGCACAAACGCATCGCCCTGGCGACGCTGCTGGCGGTGGGTAACCAGCCGAGCCGGCAGATCGCCGGCTTCATGATCGCCACGGCGTTCATCAGCATGTGGGTGAGCAATACGGCGACCAGCATCATGATGCTGCCCATCGGCCTGTCGGTCATCGGCCTGCTGATCGCCGGCAGCGAGGAAAAGGAAGGCGCGCGGTTCGCCGTGGCGCTGCTACTGGGCATCGCCTATTCGGCCAGTGTCGGCGGCATCGCCACGCTCATCGGCACCCCGCCCAATGCCCTGCTGGCGGCGTTCATGCGGGAGAACTACGACGTCCAGATCGGCTTCGGCCAGTGGATGCTGCTGGGCCTGCCGCTGAGCATCGGCATGCTGGTCTTCATCTGGTGGTCGCTCACCCGCGGCGGTTTTCGCCTGGCGGGGGGCGACAGCCGTGGTCTGCTCGAAAAGGAAATGGCCGCCCTCGGGCCGATGTCGCGTGCCGAAAAGATGGTCGCCGTGGTGTTCGTGCTGGCAGCGGCGGCCTGGATCTTCCAGCCACTGCTGGCCGACTATGTCGACGGCGTGAACGACACCAGCATTGCCATGGCCGCAGCGATCGCACTGTTCCTGATTCCAGTGGACCTGCACAAACGGGTGTTTCTGATGGATTGGGAACAGGCCAACAAGGCGCCATGGGGCGTGCTGCTGCTGTTCGGCGGCGGCCTCTCGCTGGCCGGCGTCATCGGTGAGTCCGGGCTGGCCGAATGGATCGCCAGCAGCCTCGGCGCCTTCGATGCCCTGCCCCTGCTGGCGATGATCGCGCTGGTGGTGACGGTGATCATCTTCCTCACCGAAATCACCTCCAATACCGCGACTGCAGCGGCCTTCCTGCCATTGCTCGGTGCGCTTGCCGTGGCCCAGGGGCTGTCCCCGGAAATGCTGGCGATTCCGGCCGCGGTCGCTGCCAGCTGCGCCTTCATGATGCCGGTCGCGACACCACCCAACGCCATCGTATTCGGCACGGGACAGTTGCCGATCCAGGCGATGATCAAGGCCGGCTTCGTGCTCAACCTGTTCGGTGTGCTGCTGGTTTCCCTGCTCTGCTACGGCCTGGTCGGCTGGATCTGGGCGAGCTGACACGCGCACAGAAACGAAAAAGCCCAGCATCGAGCTGGGCTTTTTTCTGTCCACCGCAGGCCGAGGATCAGGCCTTGACGCGGGACTTGTACTCGCCGGTACGGGTATCGATCTCGATCGAGTCGCCGATTTCACAGAAAGCGGAAACCTGCAGCTCGGCACCGTTCTTCAGGCGGGCGGTCTTCATGACTTTGCCGGAAGTGTCGCCACGTACGGACGGCTCGGTGTAGGCGATTTCGCGAACGATGGTGGTCGGCAGTTCGACGGAGATCACCTTGTCGTTGTAGAAGACCGCTTCGCAGACGTCGGTCATGCCGTCTTCGATGAAGGTCATCACGCCTTCCAGGTCGTCTTTTTCGATTTCGTACTGGTTGAACTCGTTGTCCATGAAGACGTACAGCGGGTCGGCGAAGTAGGAGTAGGTCACTTCCTTGCGCTCGAGAATGACCGGCTCCAGCTTGTCGTCAGCCTTGTAGACGGTCTCGGTAGCCGAACCGTTGAGCAGGTTCTTCAGCTTCATCTTGACCACGGCACTGTTGCGGCCGGACTTGTTGAACTCGGCTTTCTGGATGACCCAGGGTGCGCCGTTGATGATGGCCACCTGGCCGGCACGGAACTCTTGTGCGGTTTTCATACGAAATATCCGAAGGGAATTAGAGACAAAAAAACAGGCCGCGTATCATAGCCAATCTGTGTAAAAAAACACCAGCTTTCCGGCCAGATCGCCATTGGCGACCTGCGCGTGGGTCCAGGTTTCGGCGTGCTCCAGTAGCGTCGGGTATTGGCCCAGCAGTCCGCTCCACGCCTGCTCGGCGCCCTTTCCCGCGTTCCACGCATGCCAGAACTCTCGCAGCGCCGAACCGGCAGCAGGCGAGAGCCCCTGCGAGTAGAGCTCGAGAAATGCATTGAGCTTGTCCCAGTGCGCGTCGTCCTCCTGCGGATAGATGTGCCACACCAGCGGACGCCCCGCCCACTGGGCACGGATGAACGACTCCTCGCCGCGCACCGCGTTGAAGTCGCAGCTCCACAACAGCAGGTCGTACTCGTCCTGCGTCATGAACGGCACGATGGAGATCTGCAGGCTACCGCGCTGGTGGCAGGCCCCTGGCTCGAGCGTCGCAACGCCCAGCCAGGCCGCGACATCGCCCAGCACCCGCCCCTCTGGCACCAGCAGCTGATTGATGCGGGAGTCGGCGGCAAGCGCGTCCAGCCAGCCAGCGACGGCTGTATTCTCGTAGGCGAACAGCGACAGCAGACGCGCCTCCGGCTGGCGCACCACGCCCAGCGTCGCGAGAAAACCGGCCTGCCGCTCAGGATCGCCCTGAAAGCAGGCGCGGCGCAGCATCAGGTCCGCCTCGCGGATGAGGCCACCGGTCTCGGCCTCGAAGCCGGGAAAGAAGAAGTACTTCTGTACACCGTTGGGCTGCAACGACGGCAACGCATGGCACCCGACGATCCAGTCCTCGGCGCTGAGGTATTCGAGATTCAGCCAGAGGATGCGCCGCCCGCTCGCGGCCATGGCGTTGATATAGGCCTGCGGCAGGTTGCAGGCGAACGCCTCGATGACGACATCGGCCGGCTCGGCACCCGGCCACTGGCTGGACCAGCGGCGGACATCGACGCCTTCGTGCATCTGTTGATCAGCCTGCGCGCTGGCCGCCGGACACAGCCGGGCGAAGGTATCCAGATCGTCCACCCACAGCCGCACCTGCTGGCCGTGCTCGGCAGCCAGCTGACGGGCCAGGCGCCAGGTGACGCCGATGTCACCGAAGTTATCCACGACCGCGCAGAAAATGTCCCAACTCGCCCTGACCGACAAAGCATGCTCCTTGAACCGTTAACGGCGACGGCGCCGTTGAAAATGCCGCGCAGGATACATGAGCCGATCCGGCGTGAAGAACCGCGTGGCTAACGATCGAAGGGACAGGACAGGCGCGCACGCTCAGGCCATAGACAACCGGCCGTCGTGAATCAAGAAAGGGGGGACGCGAGAAGGTCGTTATGGAGGTGAACCCTACCAGCCACACCCCGGCACACAATGTCACCGCTGCGGCTGCTCCCTTCCGGGCCTGACCGGGTTCACGGCTGATCGTTGCGAGGGGACCGGCAGGGCCCACCATAACGAAACCCGCCTGGCGGCGAGCGGCGCCATTGTACCGGCTTATCAGCAACTTACAACCACAGACTGAGCCTGGGCGGAATCGCGCTGAACAGCCCGCGGCACCGACCGCTGGTCAGCAACTGCCGAAACCGGCGACCGGGATGTCGCATTGCGTCGAAAGCCTCTAGCCAAAGGACGATGTCTGTTCGAGGATGAGCAGGCTCAAGCGATCGAACGCTTGTCATGAAAACGTGCTGCGCGGCGCTTCGCCTGTGCGGCTGATGGCAACAGCACACGAGGTAATCATGAGCAAGGCTCCAATCGCCATCATCGGAACCGGAATCGCAGGACTTTCCGCCGCCCGCACGCTTCACGATGCCGGGCAGGCCGTACACCTTTTTGACAAGAGCCGCGGCAGCGGCGGACGCATGGCCAGCAAGCGCAGCGACGCCGGCTCACTCGACCTCGGCGCACAGTACTTCACGGCACGTGACCGCCGTTTCGCCGAAACCGTGCGCCAGTGGCAGGCTGGGGGCTGGGTGGATCAGTGGACGCCGACCCTGTTCTAGTCCCGCGACGGGCAGCTAAGCCCCTCTGCCGACGAGCAGCTGCGCTGGGTCGGCACCCCGACCATGAGCGCGATCACCCGCGGGTTGCTCGGCGAAATGCCGGTCACCTTTAGCTGTCGCATCACCGAGGTGTTCCGTGGCGAACAGTACTGGACGCTGGCGGACGCCACCGGCGCCAGCCATGGGCCCTTCAGCCATGTCGTCATCGCCCTGCCGGCGCCGCAGGCCGCCGCGCTGCTCTCTGGCGCGCCGAAACTCGCGGCGGTCGCCGCCAGCGTTGCCATGGAGCCGACCTGGGCCGTCGCCCTGGGCTTCGCCACACCGCTGGGCACGGCGCTGGAAGGCTGCTTCGTCCAGGATGACGCCCTGGACTGGATCGCGCGTAATCGCAGCAAGCCGGGGCGCGATGGCGCGCTGGACACCTGGGTACTGCACGCCACCAGCAGCTGGAGCCGTCAGCACCTGGATCTGTCGAAGGAGGCGGTGATCGAGCGCCTGCACGGCGCCTTCGCGGAGTTGATCGACTGCGTTGTACCAGCCCCCGAGTTCACCCTGGCGCACCGCTGGCTGTATGCCCGCCCGGCACAGGCCCACGAATGGACTGCCCTGGCCGACGCCGGCCTGGGCCTGTACGCCTGTGGCGACTGGTGCCTGTCCGGCCGGGTGGAAGGCGCCTGGCTCAGCGGCCAGGAAGCCGCCCGGCGGCTGCTGGAAAACCTCTGACGATGGATGGCTGACCCGGTCCTGATCCAGGTCAGCCCTGCCCCCGGGCCCGCTGTTATCATCCCACGTTTTCTGCAACAGCCCTCTCAGCGGAGCCCCGATGAACCCCTCCACCCTGATCGGCATCGTCGCGAGCATCGGCCTGCTGGCGGTCGTCCTGCTTTTCGCGGCCAAGGAACCGGCGCTCTTCATCGACCTGCCCAGCCTCGGCATCGTGCTGGTCGGCACTCTGGCTGCCACCTTCATCAGTTACCCGTTGCGCGAAGTCACTCGGGTATTCGGTTTGCTCTGGACCGTGCTGCGCAACGAGCGACTGTACACCCGTCAGGATCTCGACGAGCTGGTGCAGATTTCGCGGCTGTGGATCAGCGGCGATCTGCCCGCGGTGGAAAAGGCTGTCGAACAGGTCAGCAATCCCTTCCTGCGTACCGGCGTGCAGCTGGTGATCGACAACACCCCGGAGGAGGACATTCTGGAGGTGCTGCAATGGCGGATCGCCCGGCTACGCGCACGGGAGAACGCCGAGGCGCAGCTGTTCCGCGCGATGGCCAGCTACGCGCCAGCGTTCGGCATGATCGGCACGCTGGTGGGCCTGATCAACCTGATGTTCATGCTCGGCAGCGGCGACATGGATCTGATCGGTCGCAGCCTGGCCGTTGCGCTGATGACCACCTTCTACGGTGTGCTGCTGGCCAATCTCATTCTCAAGCCGGTGGCGGTGAAGCTGGAGCGGCGTACGGAGCAGCGGGTCGCCCTGATGAACCTGGTGATGCAAGGCATTTCGATGATGTGCAACCGCCGCAGCCCGGCGTACATGCGCGAGACGCTGAAATCGTTCATCGCCCACCACGACGATGAAATCCGCGACGGTACGCCTGCGGCGCCGCGCGTCAGACCGCAGGAAGACTGACGGTGAACGGGCAAGCATCCCAGGGCAGCCGCTTCTCCCGCTGGCATATCGAGCCGCAGCGGGAAGAAGAGCAGGAAGCATGGCTGATCACCTATCTGGATATGCTGACGCTGCTGCTGGTGATGCTGGTGATCATGCTCGCGCTGGCCGGCAAGGGCGACGGCGAGCAGAACGACCCCGCCGCCTCGGCCATGCTCGCGGCCGGGGAACTGGGCGTGGCGCTGCCGGCTTCCGCCGCACCGATTCCGTCGATCGCACCAGTGCCGACGCCCGCCGCCGATGCGCAACCGGATGCCCCGCAAGAGAGCATGCCGACGACACCAGGCATGGCGCTGGGCGATGACATCCAGGTCATCGTCAACGAAGGCAGCATCAGCTTCCGCATCAGCAGCGAGATACTCTTCGGCTCTGGACGAGCCGAACTGGAGGACGCCGGGCTGGAAGTGATCGACCGGTTGGTGCCGACGCTGGCGGCGAACGCCTTTCGCATCGTCGTTGAAGGGCATACCGACAACCTGCCGATCCAGACCGAGCGCTTTCCTTCCAACTGGGAGCTTTCCGCCAGCCGCGCCAGCAGCGTGGTGCGCTACCTGCAGCTGGCAGGCATCGAAGCGACGCGCCTGAGTGCGACCGGCTACGCCGACACCCGACCGCTCGCCGACAATGCTGACGAGCGCGGGCGCGCCAGCAACCGCCGCGTCGAGCTGGTGATGCAGACCGAGCCGGACAAACCCTGAGGCATCAGCCCAGCGCGGTATCGAGGAACATCATGACCGCGAAGCCAACCATCAGGCCGAGCGTCGCCGGGGTCTGATGGCCGTTGCGGTGAGTCTCGGGAATCACCTCGTGGGATACCACGAAGATCATCGCGCCGGCGGCCAGGCCCAGGCTGACGGGATAGGCGATGGCGAAACCGCTGGACATGCCGATGCCCACCAGTGCCCCGATCGGTTCCATCAACCCGGACGCCGCGGCGACCAGCACCGACGCCAGCGCCGACAGCCCGGTGGTGCGCAGTGCCAGGGCCACCGCGAGGCCTTCGGGAATGTCCTGGATGGATATGGCGGTGGTCAGCGGCAGACCAACGCTCATGTCGCCGTTGGCGAAGCTGACGCCGATGGCCATGCCTTCGGGAATGTTGTGCAGCGCAATGGCGAGCACGAACAGCCAGACCCGGTTCAAACGTTCGCATTCAGGCCCACACGGCCCGGTGCTCTCGTGCTCGTGGGGCGTGAAGTAGTCCAGCCCCAGCATCAGCAGCACGCCCAGACCGAGACCGGCCACAACGGTCGCGGCAGCGGCCGGACCGTTGCCGAACAGCTCACGGCCCGCTGCGAGTCCCGGCAGAATCAGCGAAAAGGCACTCGCCGCGAGCATCATGCCGGCGGCGAAGCCGAGCATGCTGTCCTGGGTGCGGGTGGAAATGTCGCGCAGCCCGATCGCCAGAAAGGCGCCGAACGCCGTCGCAACAAACCCGGCGCTACCGCCCAGCAACGCGTAGCGAACGTTGCTCGCCGCGCTGCTCTGGAATGCGTTGACCGCTCCGGCCAGCAACAGCAGCAGGACGGCGACTGCCGTTGCGGCCAGGCCGATGGTGATCCAGGGACTGGCCTGGGCTTGCGCAAGCCAGGCGGAACGCAGGGTGGCAGCAGGGCTCTGGACGGTGGACGCCATGATATTCGGGATCCTCGATGCGGGTGCCACAGTGTACTCCGCCCTGCCCCATGCCAGAGGCTATGGTTACGATAGGCGCAGGGCATCGTGTCGCTTGCAGCGCGCGTTGTAAGCACGCCGAGGATGTCCGTAAGCTTGCACCGTTTCGATGGCCGTCACGGGCCGTATCAGGGAGTGGTCCGTCGTGCCTGCCGTAAGATCCATCCGCCGTGTAGTTATCCTGGCCATTGCGCTCCTGGCGCTCGGCGGCTGGCTGATCTGGCGCCAGCTGCAGGGCCCGGAACTGCCCGCCTATCGTCTGGAAGCTCGCCCACTGGTGCAGCGCGTGGTGGCCAGTGGTGAAGTGGACAGCCAGTCGCTGGCGCAGGTCGGCAGCGAAATCACCGGCGTGGTTGCTGCACGCCATGTGCGGGAAGGCGACGCGGTGAACGCCGGCGATCTGCTGCTGGAACTGCGCGACGACGAACAGCGCGCGCGCCTGCGCGAGGCCGAAGCAGCGCTGCAGCAGCTCATCGATTCCACTCGACCGCAGGCGCAGGCCACCCTGCGCGAGGCACAACACAACTTGGAACAGGCCACCCGCGAGCTGCAGCGCCGCGAAACGCTGTTCGAGCGCAAGCTGCTGGCTTCCGAGCCGCTGGAGCAGGCGCGCCGCGCGGAGCTGACCGCACGCGTGGTGAGTGATCGCGCCCGCTTCGCCGCCACAGCGCTGGCCGAAGGTGGCAGCGAGGAACAGGTCCTGCGGCAGCGTCTGGAGGTCGCCCGTGCGAACCTGGCCCGAACCCGTATTCACGCCCAGGTCGACGGCATCGTTCAGTCGCGCGACGTCGAGCCGGGCGACCTGGTTCAGCCGGGCCGCACACTGCTGACCATTGCCCGCTCCGGCAGCAGCGAAATCCTCTTGCCCCTCGACGAGAAGAGCCTGGCACCGATCGAGCACGGGCAGAGCGCCCGGATCGTCGCCGACGCCTATCCGGACCGCGTGCTGACGGCGAAGGTAAGCTTCATCGCGCCGAGCGTGGACACGGCGCGCGGTACCATCGATGCCCATGTGGACCTGCAGGAGCCGGCCGCCTTTCTCCGCCAGGGCATGACGGTGTCGGTGAACATCGAGACAGGCCGGCGCGACCAGGCACTCGTGCTGCCCAATGATGCACTGCGCGCCCGCGACGGGTCGCGCGCCCAGGTGCTACGGGTGCGCGATGGCGTGGTCGAGCGCGTCGGTGTGCGACAGGGAATGCTGGGCACGGCGCTCAGCGAGATCAGCGAGGGGCTGGCGGCCGGCGATCTGGTGCTGATCGGCGACGCCGAAGATGGCCAGCGCGTGCGGCCGCGCGTACAACCCATCCCCAGCGGCAGCCAGTACGAGGCACTGCTTGCACTGGACCCGGATACCACCTTTCACGCACTCGAACGGCCGCGTGAACGCTTTGCCAGCATCAAGGAGAACGCAGGATGAAGAACGCACACGAACTCGTCGAACAGGCCCGGCGCCACATCCAGGAAATACCGCTCGCTGACGCCGAGGCGGCGATTCAGGCAGCGGATGTGCTGATCGATGTCCGCGAGGCGGACGAGTACCGCGAAGGCCATATAAACGGTGCGCTGAACATTCCCCGGGGCGTTCTGGAATTCAAGCTGAGCGCCACCCCGGAACTCGCCGCGCGGGACATGAACATCGTCCTCTACTGCAAGACCAGCGGACGTGCTGCCCTAGCGGCAGTAGCGCTGCAGGACATGGGTTATTTGCAGGTGAAATCGATCGCCGGTGGCTTCGATGCCTGGACCGCCGCGCACAAGCCCGTCGTCAAGCCGAGCCTGCCGAGCTTCGACTAGCTCGGCACCCTCGATAAACAAGAAGAGGCCAACATGATCGTCGGCCGCTTTTTCAAACACACGTCAGGATTTGGCGCTGCAGCTCTTGCACGTCTTGATGCCGAGCAGCGTGTAAGCCGGACAGAAACGGAAAATACCCGTGGCCAGCGGCAGCACGCCGATCCAGCCCCAGACGCCGATCACGCCGGCCAGGCTCAAGGCGATCAGCGCCAGGCCGACGATGATGCGCAGTGTCCGATCAATGGTTCCAACATTGGCTTTAATAATGACCTCCCGGTCAGCAAGCGCGCCGGCGTTCCAGCGCAGAGAACAACAGCATTCCAGCGAGCATGGCGAACACGAACACAACGACCTGCCAGTGCCCGCCCAACAGCATGGCGATCGACGGCCCGGGGCAGATCCCGGCGACGCCCCACCCCACCCCGAACAACAGACTGCCCCCGATCAGGCGACCATCCAGCTCCCGCTTGGCCGGCAACTGCATCGGCGCGTCGAGCAGCGAACGGGTGCGTGCCTTCGCCCAGGTGAAAGGCAGCACTACCGTTGCGATGGCACCGACCATCACCAGCGCCAGCGAGGGATCCCAGGCACCGGCGAGATCGAGAAAACCGATGACCTTGGCCGGATTGGTCATGCCGGAGAGGAGCAGCCCCATCCCGAACAGCAGCCCGGCGGCGAATGACGTCAACTTGCGCATGTTCAACCTCCCAGCAGATGACGCAGCACAAAGACCGTGGCGAAGCCGGC